>OLGY01000155.1_pt1 | contig 59818 bp, 57 predicted proteins | sample 1605951 | NCBI WGS metagenome assembly OLGY01 (sample SAMN03283280) | human gut metagenome | biome: human-associated habitat; material: feces | host: Homo sapiens | place: Peru | collected 2012
TACAAAAGCCTTCTAGGCTAAGAGCAAACCACCAGTTTTACTGGTGGTTATGATTATATTTAAGAAAAGTACTTTTACTTTAATTTTCTTGACATAGACCCCTATAAAGGAATATACTTATTAGTATTAAGTTCAGGAGGTAATATTAGTTTGAAAATATCTTTTCATTTCTAATATGTTCTTTCAAGAAAGGAATGGTTTTATATGAACGATTTAATTGAAATAAGATGGCATGGTCGTGGTGGTCAAGGCGCCAAAACAGCATGCTTATTATTAGCTGATGCCGCATTTAATACCGGAAAATATATTCAAGGATTTCCTGAATATGGTCCAGAAAGAATGGGTGCACCAATAACAGCTTATAATCGTATAAGTAATTCTCCAATAACAATTCACAGCGCAATTTATGAACCTAATTATGTAGTAGTTGTTGATGATACATTATTAGATACTGTAGATGTTACTGCTGGATTAAAAGAAGATGGAGCTATTGTTATTAATACAACAAATGATGCAGAAACTTTAAAGAAAAAATTAAATGGATATAAAGGTGGAATATACACAATAGATGCTCGTTCTATATCAATAGATGCTCTCGGAAAATATTTTCCAAATACACCAATGCTTGCAGCTATAGTTAAAGTTAGTGGTGTAATTCCAGAAGACCAATTTTTAGCTGATATGGAAGGTTCATTTAAACATAAATTTGCTAAAAAACCAGAAGTAATTGATGGTAATGTGAAAGCATTAAAAAATACATTAGAAAAAGTAAATAAAATTCAATAATACATTTTATAAAGCAGTATAAATGATACTATATATAGTATCTAAACAACTACTTTTAAGACTACAAATTTGTTACAATTCACAACCACTATAAAATATCATAAAAGATAATATCTTGGGAACGATTTCTTTAAAACTGTGAATTATAACACAAATTCGGAAAGGAGAATTAAAATGTCAGAAAACATAAATAAAAATACTCCTGCTTGTAAATTAACAGAAGGTGGAAATATTTATACAGCAGGAAATGCCCGTGAATTTAAAACTGGTGATTGGCGTTCAATGAAACCAATATTTTTATCTGAAAAATGCAAACAATGTGGATTATGCTTCCCTGTTTGCCCAGATGATGCTATACCAGTTAATTCAGACGGAAAAAGAGCAGAATTTGATTATGACTATTGCAAAGGATGCGGAGTATGTGCAAAAGTATGTCCATTTGGAGCAATAGAAATGAAAGAGGAGGGTGAAGAATAATGGGTATTAGAGAGCGTTTAAGTGGTAATGAAGCTGTTGCCATTGCAATGAAACAAATAAATCCTGATGTTGTTGCAGCATTCCCTATAACACCATCAACAGAAATTCCTCAATACTTTTCAACATTCGTAAGTAATGGTGTTGTAGATACAGAATTTGTTGCTGTTGAAAGTGAACATAGTGCTATGACTGCATGTATAGGTGCAGAAGCAGCAGGTGCAAGAGCTATGACTGCAACATCTGCTAATGGTTTATCATTAATGTGGGAAATGATTTATATAGCATCAAGCTTACGTTTACCAATTGTTATGTCACTTGTAAACCGTGCTGTATCTGGACCTCTTAATATTCATAATGATCATTCAGATGCAATGGGTGTTAGAGATGCAGGTTGGATTATGTTGTTTAGTGAAAATAATCAAGAAGCATATGACAATATGGTAATGGCTCACAGAATCGCAGAGCATAAAGATGTTAGATTACCAATAATGATTTGCCAAGATGGATTTATAACATCACACTCAATTGAAAATATAGAATTAATAGAAGATGAAAAAGTAAAAGAATTTGTTGGAACATACAAACCAGAGCATTATTTATTAAATAAAAAAGAGCCAATGGCTATTGGACCTCTTGATTTACAAGCATATTTATTTGAACATAAATATCAACAAGCAGAAGGAATGAGAAATGCAAAAAAAGTTATTGCAGAAGTTTCTGCTGAATTTGAAAAAATGACTGGTAGAAAATACTCATTTTTCGAAGAATATAAAATGGAAGATGCTGAATATGTTGTTGTATGTATGAACTCAACAGCAGGAACAGCAAAATTTACAGTTGATAATTTACGTTCAAAAGGTATTAAAGCAGGATTACTAAAAATTCGTATGTTTAGACCATTCCCTGCTAGTGAAATTGCAGAAGCTCTTTCAAAAGAATCAATAAAATCAATTGCAGTTCTTGATAAATCAGACTCTGTAAACGGTGCTGGTGGTGCATTATTTGAAGATGTAACATCTGCAATGTATGTAAATAATAAACATGTATCAACTGTTAACTACATTTATGGAATTGGTGGTAGAGATACTACTGCTGATGATATAGAATCTGTATTTGAAGACTTGCAAAAGATTCAAAAAGATGAAAAAGTTGAAAATCCTTATAGATATTTAGGATTAAGAAAGGAGTAATTAAAAATGGCATATAACTTAAAAGAAGTAATTACTACAAAACCATCAAGATTCACAGCTGGACACAGAATGTGTGCTGGATGTGGAGCACCAGCAAGTGCTAGAATGGTTCTTCGTGCTTTAAAACCTGAAGATCATGCTGTAATATCATGTGCAACTGGTTGTATGGAAGTTTCAACTTTTATATATCCATACACAGCATGGACAGATTCATTTATTCACACAGCATTTGAATGTGCTGCTGCAAATGCTGCAGGAGCTGAAGCTGCTTATAAATCATTAAAAAGACAAGGAAAATTACCAGAAGATTTTACTACTAAATTTATTACATTTGGTGGAGATGGTGGAACATATGATATAGGTCTTCAAAGCTTATCAGGAGCAATGGAAAGAGGACATGATATGACATATGTTTGCTATGACAATGGAGCATATATGAACACAGGTATTCAACGTTCATCTGCAACACCAAAATTTGCAGATACAACAACAACACCTGCTGGAAAAGTAATTCCTGGAAAAATGCAATCAAGAAAAGATTTAACAAAAATAATGGTTGGTCATCACCTACCATATGTTGCTCAAACAGTTGCATTAAATAATTTTAAAGATTTATATGAAAAATCTGAAAAAGCAATTTATACAGAAGGACCAACATTTTTAAATATAATGGCACCTTGCCCACGTGGTTGGGGTTATTTGGCAGAAGATTTAATGACAATAAATAAATTAGCTGTTGAAACATGTTATTGGCCTTTATATGAAGTAATTGATGGTAAATATGTAATAAACTATAAACCTAAAAATAAACTTCCAATAGAAGAATTTTTAAAACCTCAAAGAAGATTTAAACATATGTTTAAACCTGGAAATGAATGGATGATAAAAGAATTCCAAGCAGAAGTTGATAAAAGATGGCAAGAGCTTCTTGACTTAGAAGAGTTAACAAATAGAATTAATGTAATTTAATTAACTTAATATGTTGTTACCTTAATAAGAAGATAGTAAAGCAAAGTAAATAGGAGTACATTGTAAAAATACAATGAAAATTTTAATTTTTTTAAGAATTTATCTATAAAAGATAAATTCTTTTTTTAATTAGTTTATAATTATCTAGAATTGCAATAATATTATATAATTTATTATTTTTACCAAAAGACGCTTGACAAAGAATAAAAATACTAGTATACTAATATACTGAAACAGTATATTAGTATAGAAAGGAAGTAAGAGCCTATGAAGGGAGAGCAAATATTAAACGCAGCAAAAAAGTTATTTACAAATTATGGCTTTAAGAAAGTATCTATGGATGAAATAGCAAGTGAAGCAGGAGTAACCAAAAAAACTGTTTATACTTATTTTTCAAGTAAAGAAGAGCTTTTAAAATATTGCATAAAAGAAGAGCTACAAAATATGAGAAAAATAATTGAAAATGTAGAGTCTAAAAAATTAGATTTTATGGAAACAGTACATCAGGTAATATATAATTTGTTAAAATACAAAAAAAATTGTAAATTCTTAAAAATGCTATTTAAAGAATCAGAAATATTAAAAAATGAGCAACTAAAAGAAAATTTAAAAATAGTGGATAAAGAAATTCAAAATTATATAAGAAAACAATTAGAGCTTGCAATTCAAAATGATAAAATCGAAGTACAAAATATAGATATTACGACCTTTCTAATATACAAAATGTACATTGCACTAATGATAGACTGGAATGAAGATTATAAAAAATTAGATGAAAAAGAAATAGCAGATAATATATTGCATTTCTTAGTAAATGGTTTAAAAAGAAAGGAAGTTGAAAAAGATGCAGAATAAAAAATTTTTCAAAATTATTATTTTTATAGTAGTGTTATGTATTCCAATTATATATAGCTTCTTCTATTTAAAATCATATTGGGATCCATATGGAAATTTAACAGATATGAAAATAGCAATAGTAAATCTAGATAAAGGAGTAGACGGAACTAACCAAGGTAGTGAATTGGTAAAAGAATTAAAAGATAAAGATGTTATGGATATTTGCGAAGTTAGTCAAGATGAAGCAAATGAGGGACTACAAAATGCAGAATATTATGCAACAATAACAATACCAAGCAATTTTACAGAATGTTTAAATAGTGCAAAAGAAGAAGATAAAAAAGTTGCAACTATAACATATTCACCAAACCAACAAAGCAATTACTTAGCATCACAAATAATTAACAAAGTTGTAACAGCAACAGAAATGGAATTACAAAGTAAAGTTGGAAAAGAAGTTGTATCAACATTATCAGATACATTATCAGAAGTTCCAGATAGCTTACAAGAAATTTCAGATGGAGCAGATAAAATATATGATGGAACATCAGATTTAAATAGTGGATTAAAAGATTTAAACAGTGGAATTGGATTATTAAATAGTAAATATACAGATTTTGACAATGGAGTAAAAAGTGCATATGCAGGAAGCTCAAGTTTAAATAATGGTGTATCACAGGTAAACGAAGGTGTTGCAAGTTTAGAAAGTGGAGCAACAACATTAGATGATGCAATAGCTCAAATTAATGCTGGAGTTGATAGCTTATCTTCAAATGGAGGAGACAAAATAGCTACTTTAACACAAGGTATAGATAATTTAAATAATGGTGCAGAACAAGTAAATGCAGGTGTTCAAAGTTATACACAAAATACTGATAATTTAGCTCAAAACATTCAATCGTATACAACTTTAGTAAATCAATTAGATGGTAGTCAAAATCAATTATTACAATCTATAATAGATTATGATAATGCAATAAATGGAAATGGTGTTACAAACGAACAAATAAGCCAAATGGCACAAAGTGCAAAAGCAATAATAGCTGGAAAAGAAAAATATAAATTAGAAGATAACGGTAAAGCAATTGCCGCAGGTGCAAAGTCTCTATCAGCAAAAAGTGATGAAGTAAGAGCTGGAGCTCAATCACTTAAAAATGGAACAGAAACTTTAAAATCAAGTTCATCAGAAATTTCTGGATTAATGGCAAAAATTGGTACATTAAAAACAGGATTAACATCTGTTAAAAATGGAACAGAAACTTTAAAAAATGGTCTTTCAACATTAAAAGTTGGAGGTACTCAAGTTCAAAGTGGAGCACAATCACTTGAAACAGGATTAAAAACATTAAGTACAAGTTCAGAAACAGTTAAGGATTCTTTAAATAAATTAGATGAAGGAAGTACTTCTGCTGTAGAAGGTAGTCAAACTTTATTAGATGGTGTTGATACTTTTAAAACAGAAATTAATAATGGATTAGAAGAATCTAAAACAGAGCTAACTAAATTAAATGGATTAAATGATTTCGTGTCAGATCCAGTAAAAATTGAAGAAGAGGATTATGGTGAAGTAAGTTCATATGGTATTGCATTTACACCATTATTCTTATCAATTGGATTATGGGTTGGAGCTTTAATGTGTTATGTTGTTTTATATTATGACCAAAGACATAGATTTGGAAAATTAGATTATAATGAAAAAAATAAAATTTTACAAAATTTAATGTATATTGGAATTGGATTAATAGATGGTGTTGTAACTGGATTAGTATTAAAATTTGGATTAGGTTTTGATGTAACAAATATGGGAGTATATTTATTAGAATGTGCCATAACTGGTGGCGTATTTATGACAATTATACAATTCTTAATTAGAAATTTTGGAGATATAGGAAAATTCTTAGCATTAATTATATTAGTACTTCAATTAGCTGCTGCTGGAGGAACATTCCCAGTAGAAACAATTGATAAAGGATTTAGATTTTTAAATCCATTACTACCAATGACATACACAATAAAAGTATTTAAAGAATGTTTAATTTCAACAAGCACAAACTTTATTGGAAAAAATACTTTAGTATTAATAGGATTTGCTGTAGTATTAGGAGTTATAACTCTTGGAGTTGAAATTATAAAAATGAAAAAAGAAAAAAATAATGCAAAAAATGCATAATAAAGTAAACCACACATAAGTAATAAAGGCTTATGTGTGGTTTTGTGTTGACATAACAATAAAGATAGAGCTATAATAAAGTATCAATGCGAAGGGAGGTTGAAATAATGGGATGGCTAATTGCAATCCTAGTAATCCTTGCAATATGCGCAATTTTCAGGGGAACCTGGAGAGTAATTTTCAGGCCGATTATAGATTGGTTTGGAGATCTTCTTAAGCGTATGTTTATGCGAGGAGGTATGTCTGAGAAAGGCGCTCGGGCAGCAATTTCAGTCACTATTATAATTATAATTTTATTGATTGTATGGGGACTGTAAAAAAGAATCGTATCATGTGGTCAGAGCTATTGATACGATTCTTTTTTAGTTTATTTTAATATTTTCTACATATAAAAATTCCTCGTTAAACTCAAAGTTTAACGAGGCGGATTCTTTTATCATATTTTTCGATTAGATTCTTTCATGAATTGTTCTACGAATTACATCTAATTGTTGTTCTCTTGTTAATTTTATAAAGTTAACAGCATATCCAGAAACACGAATTGTAAGTTGAGGATAATTTTCTGGATGTTCCATAGCATCTTCTAATAATGCACGGTTGAATACATTTACATTAATATGATGTCCTGTTTGCATAAAGTAACCATCTAACATACTTACTAAATTATTTACTTGTGTTTGTGAATCATTTCCTAAAGTATTTGGTGTTATTGCAAATGTAAATGAAATACCATCTTCTGAATATTCGTATGGAAGTTTAGCTATTGTATTCATAACAGCTAATGCACCATTTGAATCTCTTCCATAAAGTGGGTTAGCACCAGGTCCAAAAGGAACTCCTGCACGACGTCCGTCTGGTGTATTTCCAGTAGCTTTACCATAAACTACATTTGATGTTATTGTTAAAACAGAAAGTGTTGGTTTTGCACCTCTGTATATAATGTGTTTTTCTAATTTTCTTTCAAATTCTTTAACAATATTTACAGCAATTGAATCAACTCTGTCATCATCATTTCCATATTTTGGATAATCACCTTCAACTACATAATCTACAGCTAAACCATCTTCGTTTCTTATAACTTTCACTTTTGCATATTTTATAGCAGATAGTGAATCTGCAACAACTGAAAGTCCTGCGATACCACATGCCATTGTTCTTAAAATTTCTTTATCGTGTAAAGCCATTTCTAATGCCTCATATGAGTATTTGTCATGCATGTAGTGGATTGCATTTAATGCTTTAATATAAATTTTAGCAACATATTCCATCATATCATCAAATTTTTCCATAACTTCATCATAGTCTAAGTATTCTGATGTTATTGGTCTGAATTTTGGACCTATTTGTTTTCCAGATATTTCATCTCTACCACCATTTATTGCATATAATAAAGTTTTTGCTAAGTTAGCTCTTGCACCAAAGAATTGCATTTGTTTACCAATTTTCATTGCAGATACGCAACAAGCAATACCATAATCATCGCCAAGAGTTACTCTCATTAAATCATCATTTTCATATTGGATAGCTGATGTATCAATTGAAATTTTTGCACAAAAATCTTTAAATCCTTGTGGTAAGTTTTTAGACCAAAGAACTGTTAAGTTTGGTTCTGGAGCAGGTCCTAATGTTCTTAATGTGTGTAAAACTCTGAAAGAATTTTTGGTAACTAATGTTCTTCCATCAACACCCATACCACCAATGCTTTCTGTAACCCAAACTGGGTCTCCACTAAATAATTCGTTATATTCAGGAGCACGTAGGAATCTAACAAGTCTTAATTTCATAACAAAATGATCCATTAATTCTTGAGCTTCTTCTTCTGTTATAACTCCATTTTCTAAATCTTTTTCAATATATATATCTAAGAAAGTAGATGTTCTTCCTAAGCTCATTGCAGCACCGTTTTGGTCTTTAACAGCTCCTAAGTATCCAAAGTATAACCATTGAATAGCTTCTTTAGCATTTGATGCTGGTTTTGAAATATCAAATCCATATTTTTCTGCCATTTTCTTTAAATCTTCTAATGCAGCAATTTGGTCATGCATTTCTTCACGAGCTCTAATTACATCATATGTGAATTCGTCTCTGTCATATGTTTCCATATCTTTCTTTTTGGCTTCTATTAATGCATCAACACCGTATAATGCAACTCTTCTGTAGTCACCTATAATTCTTCCACGACCATATCCATCAGGAAGACCTGTTATTAAGTGTGAGCTTCTTGCAGCTCTAATGTCTGGTGTGTATACTGCGAAAACACCATCATTATGTGTTCTTCTTAAAGCATGATAAATTCTAGATGTTTCTTCATCAACTTTTAAACCATAAGCTTCGCAAGATTTTTCAACTATACGAATACCACCATTTGGCATAATAGCTCTTTTTAAAGGCTTGTCTGTTTGAAGACCAACTATATCTTCTAAGTCTTTGTCAATGTAACCTGCATCATATCCATTTATTGTAGATGGAGTTTTTACATCAGCATCTAAAACACCACCATTTTCTCTTTCTTTTTTGTATAATTCAAGAACTTCATTCCAAAGAGTTTTTGTCTTTTCTGTAGCATCAGCTAAAAAAGTTGCATCTCCTGTGTAAGGTTTGTAGTTTACTTGAATAAAGCTACGAACGTCAATTTCTTTTGTCCATTCGCCATTTTTATTAAAATTTTTCCATTGTTCGAAATTCATAATTACCCTCCTATAAAAATTACAATTTCATTATTTTGAAAATTTTCGTAAATAATATATCATAGCTAAAATTTATTATCAACAAAATTCACCAAAAAGATACATTTAAATTTTAGATAAGTACTAAAAATAAAACAACTATAATATCATAAATTGATATATTGAAATTACTACTAATTAATAATAATTATAAAAATAAAATGATATAAATTTAGCTAATATAGTCAATTTATATCATTTTATTATAATATTTATTTGTTAATATGAAAAATTATATGTAAAGATGTTTGAGAATATACAACAATAATATATGTGTTTTTTTTAGCATATTTTATGTTTGATTCTTGAATGTAGCCAGCCCTTGTTATATCATATAAATAATCTTCAAAATCTAAAGATGAAATGTTTTCGTAGTCTAGTATACAGCGGGTATATTTTGAAGTGCTTTTTTCAGAAATTTTTGTTATTTCGCCATCAAAAATTGGAAAGTCGCTATAAATATTAGGTATTGATTTTTTTTCTTCAGATTTGTTAATTGAATTAGAAATATCATCATCTAAATCTTTGGTTATATTATTAATGCTACTTTTTATGTCCTTTGGAATATTACTATTTATAGCATTTATAATTCTTTTTAATTTATCAAAAAAACTCATAAAATCCTCCAATAATTTATATTATATATTAATCAATTAGTACAGCATATACTAATAATCTTTGATTGTTTGTTCCATGACACGTGTATAAAGTAATTATTTGTTTAGCATTTGTCAAGTCGGTATTAAAATTGTAAGTGCTATAATCTTTTATTTGCATAATGTAATTTTTAAAATCATTTTCATCGAAAAAATCAATGTTTATATATTTATTAACATCTGTATCATTGCATATTATGGTAGAAAATATTTTATATATATGGCTATCATTTAATGTAGAAAAGTTAATATATAAATTATCTTCATTAGATAACCATTCAGGTTTTAATACGTTTTTTAAACTACCAAACATACTTTTATCTCGTCTATTGTGACCATATATTACCGTATTATAATCAGAGCCATCACATTTATTTTGATAATTTGCAAATATCCATCCCGCTGAATTTTCTGTATTGTCAAATGAGTGATTTAAGTAATAGTCGTTATCAGTGTATTTTACAACAGGATAATTAATATTTGTATTTTTTACATTAACCCATCCAATGGTTCTAGAATTTTTTGATAATATATTACTAAAGTCATATTTTAGTTTTTTTACATTTATGTTATTAACAGAAATATCTTCAGATGTAATTGCAACTTGTTTTTGAATATCAGATATTAAATTATTTCCGTTTTCGGTTTTCAAAAATCCAAGCACCAATATTATATAAAGAAAATATTACTGCAATAATGCAAATTATAGTAAGAAGATTTATAAGAATATTTTTATCTTTTTTTAATTTGGTATGTTTTTCTTTTTTCATAAGTATACCTCCTAAATATAGTATATAAAAAAAAACAAATCATATCAATAATATGATTTGTTTTTTTATTATAAATATAATTTGTTTTTTATTATAGTCCAATATTTGATAATCCATACTTTTTAGCAACTAATCTTTGATATTCTTTAGATTGAGTAAAACTTTTTAGTAAATTAGCTCTCGAAGTTCCAGAATTTAAAAGTTTAATATTATTATTTTTTCCACCAGCATCACTTGCTCTATGTAGGCAACCCCTATATAATTTTTCCACATAATCATTATTACTATATCTCTTATTAGTAAATTCTGGGCAATTATATAATGAGTTCAATAGTGATACAGGTGAGTTTGAATTCATTAAAGAGGTTGTCCAATATTTTTTTCCGCTGGAATCTATAGCTCTTCCAACTATATATTTATATGAATCAGAAACGAAGTCTTGAGCATAGAATTTTGTTGTTAAGTTTGTAAACTCCGAAGAATTTACAAAAGAGTTAATTATTTGTGAACGGGAAACACCATTATTTAATTGTTGGACAAATTTTGCTTTACTGTTAGAATCACTATTTCTTTGTAAACATCCTATATATAATTTTTCTACAAATTGTTCATTAGGATAGTTTTTATTTTTAAATTCCTTACTATTATAGAAAGAAGAGACAATTTTGTTTAAAGACGTACCATTCATTATGCAATTAACCCAATTGTTTAACCCTGTAGTTTCTGGGTTCCTTCCTAAAATATTATTATATAAACTTGTAACAAAATCTGTTGCCATTTGTTTTGTATAAATGTATTTTACTGGGTTTATAGAAACACTTTGATTACTCTCATAATCAAATGTAGATGTTATTTTCATATTACTTGTTGGAGAATAAGGTGTTGACAAAGCTGAAGCTGTATTTCTTCTTATTTCAAAATGTAAATGCATATGTCCTGCATCACCACTACTACCCATTGTACCTAAAACTTGTCCCATTCTTACTGAATCACCTTTTTTTACAGTTAATGTGTTAGGAGATAAATGTGCATAAACGAATACGAAGTTTGAGTTGCTATCTTTTACAAGAATATAGTTTCCGTATCCTCCACCATTTGAATGGTTAGGTCCTTGTCTCTGATTATTGTTTGGAAAAGATGTTCCAGCATATGTTGCTCTATTTGCGCTTGTTGCAATAACTGTACCATTAGAAACTGATACGATTTTATATGTTGCACTAGGTGTTCCTGTTATATCTACACCATGATGATTTTCTGTTTTACAATAATTTACTTCGTTTTTCCATAAATTTGTGTCTACAGTATAAGTTCTTTTTCCATAACCATATTCAATATAACTACTGTTATAATCAATAGTGCCATTACTATTGGCGATTGGCCAGCAATATGCGTCACTTTTTATTGAAAATAGTATTAAAAATAAAATTGAAGTACTAAATAAAATAATAATTTTTTTTGTCTTAGACATTAAAAAATCCCCCTTTAAAATCATATGCAATTATTATACCATAAATTTACATAATATTCAATAAAAAGATGGATATTTATAGTAATTAGCAAATATAATATGGAATCTATTTAGCATTTATTACTTTACATATTATTGTTAGAATGATATAATCAAAACTATTAATAAAATTAAGAGAGGTATAAAAATGAATGAAGTAAAAAAAGTAGCATTTTGCTCTTTAGGATGCAAAGTAAATCAATACGAAACTAATGCAATGGCACAAAAATTTATAGAGCATGGATATGAAGTTGTTGAATTTGACGAATATGCAGATGTTTACATAGTTAATACATGCACAGTAACAAATGTTGCAGATAGAAAGTCAAGACAAATGCTTAGAAGAGCAAAAGAAATAAATAAAGATGCAACATTGGTAGCATGTGGATGTTATGCTCAAGTTGCAAAAGAGGAGCTTAAAAAAATACCGGAGATAGATTTAATAATTGGAAATAATGAAAAAAATGATATTATACAAATAGTAGAAAATCATATAGCACAAAAAGGAGCAGAAGACCTTGTATCAGATGTAATGTATAAATTAGATTATGTGGAGCTTGGAACAACAACATATACTGAAAAAACAAGAGCTGTTATAAAAGTACAAGATGGATGTGACAGATTTTGCTCTTATTGTTTAATTCCATATGCAAGAGGTCATATTCGTAGTAGAAAAATAGAAAATGTAATAGAAGAAATAAAAAAGGTTGTAGAAGAAGGAATAAATGAAGTTGTAATAACAGGAATTCATATAGCATCATATGGAAGAGATTTTAAAGGTGAAAATATTGGTTTAATAGATTTACTTGAGGAAATAAATAAAATACAAGGATTACATAGAATACGATTAGGTTCAATAGAGCCAACAATAATAACAGATGAGTTTGTGGAAAGATTATCAAAATTAGATAAAATATGTGACCATTTTCATTTATCATTACAGAGCGGATGCACAGAAACATTAAAAAGAATGAACAGAAGATATACAACAGAAGAATTTAGAGATGTAACGAAAAGACTAAGGTCAAAATTTCCAAATGCAGCATTAACAACAGACATTATAGTTGGGTTCCCAGGCGAAACAGATGATGAGTTTAATACAACATACGAATTTTTAAAAGACATAGCATTTTACAAAATGCACATTTTCAAATACTCACAAAGAAAGGGAACAAAAGCAGCAGTAATGCCAAATCAAGTAGATGGAAAAATAAAAGAAGAGCGTAGCAAAAAATTAATAGAACTATCAAATGAGAATGAATACAATTACAACAAAAAATATATAGGTAAACAAGTAGAAGTTCTATTTGAAGAGCGTGAAGGAGAATATTTAAAAGGTCATACGACAAATTATATTGTGGTAAAGCATAAAACAGATAAAGATAATTTAATAAATAAAATAGCAAAAGTAACTGTAAGTGAGGCAAAACAAGATTGTTTGATGTAAATTTCAAATCTTAGGACAGGTATGCCAGCAACTAAAAATAGAATGACGAATCACAGATTGATTCGCCATTTTTGTACTAATTTTTTTAGTCGACTAAATTTAACACTGTAGTAGCTAAATCTGTATTTGCATGCATGCCAACGTTATGCCAAGTTTATTAAAACAATCAAACTATTGCAATTTACCATAATTTGTAATATAATTGACGAAAAATTGTTTAAAAAGGGAGTCGAAAAAATATATGGAAAAAGTAGATTTAAAAAATATATACTTAAAATTTTTTGAAGAGCGCGGACATAAAATAATACCAAGTGCTCCAGTAATTCCAGAAAATGATCCAACTTGTTTATTTAATACAGCAGGTATGCAACCATTAGTACCATACTTAAAAGGAGAGCCTCATCCAGAAGGAACACGTTTAACAGATGTTCAAAAATGTTTTAGAACAAATGATTTAGATGAAGTTGGAGATAAAACACATCATACATTTTTTGAAATGCTAGGAAATTGGTCTTTAGGAGATTACTTCAAAAAAGAATCTATAACATGGAGTTTTGAATTATTAACAAAATACTTAAAAATACCAGTTGAAAAATTATCTGTAACTGTATTTAAAGGAAACGATATAGTACCAGCAGATAATGAATCAGCAGATTTATGGAAATCATTAGGAATTCCAGAAAACAGAATTGCATTTTTAGGAGAAGATGATAACTGGTGGCCAAACATGGAACTTACAGGACCATGTGGACCAGATACTGAAATATTCTACTGGAGAAGTGATGAAGAAGTTCCATCTGATTTCGACCCAGAAAATGATAATTGGGTAGAAATATGGAACAATGTATTTATGCAATACAATCATAAACCAGACGGAACATTTGAACCATTAAAAAATAAAAATGTTGATACTGGAATGGGTGTTGAAAGAGTTGTTGCAGTACTTGAAGGACAAACAGATAACTATAAATCATCAATATGGACAGATTTAATTAAAAAAATAGAAGAAGTTTCTGGAAAAAATTATGATGATGAAAAATATACAAGAAGCATGAGAATTATAGCAGATCACATAAGAGCTATTGTAATATTAAGTGGTGATGATGCAGGAATAAAACCTTCAAACACAGACCAAGGTTACATATTAAGAAGATTAATAAGAAGAATGATTCGTTATGCTAAAAAATTAGATATAGATATAAACAGCAATTGGGAACAAGAGCTTGCAAAAGTTGTAATTGATGAATATAAGCCATATTACAAAGAGCTTGAAAGAAATGAAAAAGCTATATTAGAAGTTTTAACTAACGAAAAAAATAAATTTAACAAAACACTAGAAAAAGGTTTACGAGAATTTGAAAAATTAACAAGAAATATAGATGGAACAGAAATATCAAAAGATATTGCATTCAAATTATATGATACATATGGATTTCCAATTGAACTTACAGAAGAGCTTGCCAAAGAGCAAGGTTTAACTGTAGACATAGAAGGATTTAAAAAGAAATTTGAAGAACATCAAGCATTATCAAGAAAAGGTGCAGAGCAAAAATTCAAAGGTGGACTTGCTTCAACAGGAGAAATGGAAACAAAATATCACACAGCAACACATTTATTAAATGCAGCATTAAAGAAAGTACTAGGAAGTCATGTACATCAAAAAGGAAGCAACATAACAGCAGAAAGAATGAGATTTGATTTTTCACATGATAGCAAAATGACACCAGAAGAAAAACAGCAAACAGAAGACCTAGTAAATGAATACATAAAAATGGCAATTCCAGTAGAAAAATTAGAAATGCCAAAAGAAGAAGCAATAAAAATGGGGGCAGAATGTGAATTTATAGAAAGATATCCAGATATAGTAACTGTATACAAAATAGGAGATGTATCAATAGAAATATGCGGAGGACCTCATGTAAGCAATACATCAGAGCTAGGAAAATTCAAAATAAAAAAAGAAGAATCAAGCTCAGCAGGAGTAAGAAGAATAAAAGCAGTTTTAATAGAAGAATAAAAAGAAAACAACATATTCGAAAAAATGGATATGTTGTTTTTTTCCCAAAAAGTAAATAAAAAATAAATTGGCGTAGAAAAAAATATGTCAATATGTTATAATAAAAAAGTAAATGAAATTAGACGAAAGAAGGAAGTAATATGAGTGATTGTATTTTTTGTAAAATAGCAAATGGTGAAATTCCATCAACAATAGTATATGAAGATGAAAATGTAACAGCCTTTAAAGATTTGAATCCACAGGCACCAATTCATATTTTGGTTGTTCCTAAAAAACATTATGACAATGTTTTGGATGTTGAAGAAAATGATAATATAATATCAAAAATATATGAAGCAATAAATAAAATAGCAAAAAAAGAAGGCTTTGCTAAAGAAGGATTTAGAGTAATAAATAATTGTGGAGAAAATGCTGGTCAAACAGTTATGCATATGCATTTTCATATAATAGCAGGTAAAAAATTAGGAGAAGGAATTGTATAAGAAGAAATGTATTAAATAAAAAATATCGAAAGGAATGAGAAAATGGGGAAGAGCGCATATGATAAATTTCTAACGCGGATTACTTGCAGTACTTATAATTGGTGTTATAGGTACAGCAGGTTATTTGTGTTATAAATATTATCAGAAATATAAATTAAATTCAGATGCAGATAATTTTTTGACTGATGAATTTGATAATGTTGTAAATCAAACAACAGATGATCCATTATATACAGATGAACAGGAAAATCAAGCAATACAAGAACAAACACCAAAAAATGGAGGCACAAGAGGAATTTCAAGTGATGCATTAAAATATAAAGGTTACAATGTAGCCGGAAAACTAGAAATGCCAACAGTAAGATTGCAGTATCCTATTTTAGGAGACAAAGTAAATGGATCTTGGCAAGTTACAGATGCCAATGCTATTGAAGTATCTGTTGCAATTCAATATGGTGTAGGATTAAATAATATAGGAAATACTGTAATAATGGGACACAATTATAGAAGTGGTTTATTTTTTGGAAGTAATAAAAAACTTCAAGTTGGGGATACTATATACATAACAGATTGGGCAACTGGAACAAGAAGAGCATATACGATATACAATAAATATACTACAGAAGAATCTGATACGTCATTTTATCAAAGAAATACTAATGGTAAAAGAGAAGTTTCTTTGGTAACATGCCAATCAAACAACTCATATAGATTAGTTGTTTTGGCAAGAGAAGCAGAATAATTATTTATAGAATACAAAATACATGGAATTACTTAAATGTAATTCAATTTAAAGTATAATAGAATTTGTTAAATTACATAGTATTTTGTATTTTATATTATTTTTATTTAGATATATTTTTAAAAAGAAAGCAAAACTCGGATTTTATAAAAAAATTTTTTACAACTATTGACAAATAAATGATTAAATAGTAAAATAATAACTGCATTGATTTTGAGATGCAAGATGGTGGATGTAGCGTAGTTGGTTAACGCGTCAGTTTGTGGCACTGAAGACCGTGGGTTCGAGTCCCATCTTCCACCCCATAAATTTATTGCAAATAAAATATACATTGGGCTATAGCCAAGCGGTAAGGCATCAGACTTTGACTCTGACATGCGCTAGTTCGAATCTAGCTAGCCCAACCATCGAAAAATAGCAACTTTCAAGAAATTGGAGGTTGTTATTTTTTGTATATGTCAAACAAAATGTCAAACAAATTAAAAATTCATCTACTATAAATTAATTGCATTAGATAATACATTTGCAGAAAGATTTTTTGTTTTACTATCCAAATGAGTATATAAATTAGCGGTAGTAGAATAGGTAGAGTGACCAAGCCATTCTTGAATAGCTTTCATAGGAACATTTTTGGCTAAAAGCAAACTAGCACATGAATGTCGTAATCCGATGAAAACAAATATGTCTTAACTTTTGTTTTTTCAATAATAGGGAAAAGTGGTCAGTAATATATTCTGGTCGGAATATTTTGCCAATGTCATTTACACAAATATAATCTTTGTAGTCAGTAATATAGCTGTTGCCACATAATTTCTTATTATGTTCAATTCTTTTTTTATGAAGTAGCAAGGCATCTTTAATTTCAGGCATTAATGGCAAAGAACGGTAGCTTGATTTGTTTTTAGTTTTATCTTTTAAAAGTATAGTCCTTTTATCATCAACAATAGTTTCAATAACCTTATGTTTTATAGTAATAGTATTATTAATAAAATCGAAAGCCGACCATTTTAAGCCAAGAACCTCACTTCGCCTTAAACCATAAAAGCTTGCAAGTAAAATAACAATTTCTAAAGGGTCGCCTTTAGATTTGGCAAATAATGTATTTAGTTCATCTAAAGTATAAAAGTCTGCAATATATTGATTCTTTTTAGGTCGTTCAATTTTATCAGCGGGATTAGATGGAATTATATCCAGTTTCATAGCGCTATCCAAAGCCTTTCTAATATTAGCATGATAATGTAAAACTGTATTTCCAGTTAAGCCTTTTTCAAACAAATAATCATAATATTTTTGAATATGAATAGGTTTCAAATTTTTTAATTTAATTTTTTTACCAGTAAAATATTCATAAGTTTTATTAATAACTAGTTTATAAGAATTATAGGTATTTTCCTCAATTTTATTTTTATATGATTCGAGCCATTCTCTAAAATAATCTTCAAAATATTTTTCTGATTCTTCATTTTCAGAAGAAACATCAATAGATAAATATTTCTTATAATTTTGTTTTACTTCTTCTAATTTCTGGTTAGCTAATCTCTTATTATTTCCTTTTTCTGGAATTCCAGTAGGAATCCATTTTTGCAATCGTTTATTTAAATGATTTCTATATCCTAATATGACATAGTATAAACCATGTTTTACAAATAGGTTTGCTGTTATATTCATAAAATCTCCTTTCAAACCATAACAACATAAATTTAACCTACTTACAGATATTATAATGATAATATCATGAAAGTAGGTTAAAATCTAGTTTTATTCTAATTTTGATGTGTTAAATAAGAAATTATATTGGTCTTTGGAATTTTATATTCTCTGCCAATCTTTATAGCTTTTATTGTATGTTGATTTACCAAACGATATGCAAGTGTAATTCCGATTCCAAGCATTTCTTTTAATTGATGAATATTTACCACATCTGGATATGAAGTAAACATTAATTGGTAGTTTTCATTAATTGTCCCCATACATTTTCCTCCTTTCGTATAATATAAAACCAAAATAAAAAGACTTTATTATATAAATAAAATCTTTTAATTACTAAATGTATATTTATTTTTGTATTTTTGTGTTGGAACTTTTATATTCATATTTATTGATTTTGGAATATTGAGTCCAACATTTGTATTTCTATTTAAACTTAAATTCCCATTTTTGTTAGTATGATATATACTTGAATTCCATTTAGCAAAATTATAGTCTGAAATAGTATTGTTATAATAAGAAAGTTCTATTGAATCTTGTTTTTGTAATTCAAGTAATTGTTTATAAGTGGTATCATCATATTTGGGGCGTACATATGTTTTGAAATAATTTTGTAAATATTTTGCTCTTCTTTTTCTATTTTCTTTTTGGCGATTTTCTTTTTCCGTACTAATTCGATTATCTGTCCTTACAATTTTTGAAACATATTGATTGCTTGTATTTACAAGCTTTGCAATTTCTTTTTGTTTCAGATGTTTGTTAAAATATAAATCTAAAATTTGTTCTTTTACATTCAAGAATGAACCGACCTCCTTTAAATTTATTAGGTTGATTTTTTGTTTGTAAGATTTTAAATACAATTCGCCCATTGACAACTACATCAACTTGATGTACAATTAAAATGTAAAAAATCTCACAAAATAATTGACATTGTTATTATATAATCATAAATATCAAATGTCAATACAATATCAAAAAAAAATATAAATTTTTTACAAAAGTTTAGGGAGTGATGAAAAATGAAAGAATTACCACAACATTTAATATTGGATAATTTTTATATATGGTTTGATATAAAAGAAAAAGAGGAATATTACGCTACGCCATTATATTTGTATGGCGTAAAAAGAATTGAAAAAAATAATGATAAGACTAGGCAATATTTAAAACTAGAAGGGGATATAAGAAAAATAAAACATAGCAATAAGGAAGAAAATTATAAGCACCCATCTACTATATATATTCACTATGCTGAAAGTATAGGTATGATATTAATAAGACTTTTAAATGCAGATTTTTCATCTTTTGAATCTGCATATAATACATTTTTATATGCATATGGTTTTGAATTAATAAGAGAAGACAAACATTTTCTAGAAAGAAAAGAGCCTCTAACTGACAAAGAATTCTTAAAATTATTGGAAGATATTTATATTGATTATCATGAAATATTAAAAGAAATACAAAATGAATTTAAAAGATGTGTAGATTTTGTTTATAATCTAAATGGAAATGAAAGGTTTAAGGAGGATTCAACATATTCAAAGTTTGTAGCATATACAATTAAAAACGATATTTATACATATTCACAAGATACGGAAGTAATTTTAGACAATTACATAAGTATGCATAATAAAAATAGAACAGAGACTATTGAAAATTTAATAAAAAGGATAAATGAAAAAGATCATCAATTAGAGCTACATAATGTTTATACAAGTACTAAATTAAGAAGCATTTGTTTTACTGTATTAGACCAATTAGTACATCAAGAGAATTTGCCAATTAAAGTTTGCCAAATATGTGGAAGATATTTTATACCAACTTTTAGACAAAATGAAATTTATTGTGATTTGGAAAATTTAGACGGAAGTCCAACTTGTAAAGAAAAAGGTGCAGGTGAAAAGTATAAAAAAAGTTTAGAAAGTACACCAGCATTATTATTATACAGAAGAACATATCAACAAAAAGTTATGACTGTTTATAGAAATAAAGAAAATAAACAGTTAAAGAAAGATTTTGATAAATGGAAGAAAGAGGCACAGACTAAAGTAAAATTGTTTAAGCAAGGAAAAATTGAAGAAGATTTTTTGTATAAATGGATGATTGAAAATAAATAAAACAGTTATATAAAAGTCTAAAATGAAGATAAACCCAAGATAACAGATGTAGAATGTTTGTTATTTTGGGTTTTATGATTAACAAAAAAATATTAATAATTCTATTTATGTTGAATGTGAAGTAATGGATGGTAGAATTAAAATAAATACAAATTTACTAAATAATGAAACTTTTTTTTATGGTGAATATGTCTTATAGGTATATCAAGTTTGCAAATAAGATATCATGATAGGAGGAAATAGGGATGGACGAACTAGTAAAAAGAGCACAACAGGGTGATAAAGAGGCATTTACAGAGCTTATATTATTATTAAAAGCAGATTTATACAAAATAGCAAAGACAAGAATAAAAAATGATGAAGATATATATGATGCAATACAAGAAACAATGATTGTTGCTTTTAAATCAATAAAAAAGCTGAAAAAAATAGAAAGTTTTAAGCCATGGATAATTAAAATTTTAATTAACACATGTAATAATTTATATAAAAAAACATGCAAAAATAAGGTTATAGCATTGGAAAATGTCGAGTCTTATAGTTCCTTAAATTGCTCTGAGTATGATAAGGTTGAAACAATTCTGGATTTCAATTTTATCTTAAAGAATTTTAAGTATGAAGATAGAATAATTATTATTTTATATTATATGGAGAAATTTACGGATAAAGAAATTGGAGAAATATTAAAATTAAAAGAAAATACTGTTAAAACAAAAAGAACAAGAATAAAAGAATATATTAAACATGTCTTTAAAGAAGGGGGTCTAGATTTTTATGGATCAATTAGATAAAAAATTATATAATGACTTAAACAGTAAAATAGAAATTCCAAATGAACTTGATACAGTTATAAAAAATGGATTAAATAAAAAGAAATCAAATGTTTTAAGTTTCAAAAAAATTGCATCATTTCTTATTATAACTTTTGTAACTTCAGGTATAGTTTTTGCTGGAAGTGTAGTGTATGATAAAAATATATGGAAAGAGCCAGAAAGAGTCGTTGTTGAATCTGCAGAAAATAGTAATAATAAAAACGAGATTAAACAAAGCACAATATCAGAAGATAATGCAAGAAAAAAGGCAAATGAAATATTGGAAAAATTTGGATATGGAAGTGATAAAATAAAGACAATCAAATTAGAAAGTCATATAGATGATTACGATTCAGATTGGAATATTACTACAGAACAAAATATTATTATAAGTATTGATGGTAATGAAGATGAAGGATTTAGTATCCGAAATGATAATATATTGAATAAAGGAATAACAAATTATAGGACAACAAAAGAAGAAGCTAAAAATACAGCTAAGGAAATAGCACAAAAGTATGGTTATGACACAAAAGAGTATGGTTATATAAAGGTTGAATCAAATTTAGATTCAGATAAGGATTCATATATATATAATGTTACTTTTTGTAAAGAATATAACGGTATAAAAAATCCGTATGAAAGTATTCATATTTCATTTATTCCAGAAATAAATGAAGTATATGGATTTACATTTGTTAATAAAAAATTTGAAAATAATTCTGTTGAAATTACAAAAGAGAAAGCCGAGGAAATTGTTTTGAGTGAAGAACAGAAACTCCGTGCAAAGTATAAAATGTATAATATAGAAAAATTAGAGACAGAATTAAAAATAGTATCAATGAATGGATATGCAAACTTTAGAGCAAATGAATATGAACAATTACATGAACAAACTTCTGAAAACTATCCATATGAAAAGTGGGTGTTTTATCGTACAGAGTCACGAATTAGAATGGCTTGGCAAGTAAAAGTAATATATGATATACCAGATAATATAAATAAATCTGGCGGAAGTTATAATATAAATGATGAAAAATTTAGTTATTACATAGATGCAACTACTGGAGAAGTTATAGGAGGAGGAAGTATTTTTTAATATATAAAAATAAGAAAGGCTACTGAGAAACAGTAGCCTTTTTAGGAGAAAATTTTCTCCAGATTCAAACAACTTACAAGTCGTTCGAGTGAAAACTTGATGAAACAGTTGAAAAATTACTTAACGAATTGATTTTTTGTTATTCAGACAGTGCACACAAGTTGTAAGAGTAAGAAACATTGCAACTTCTGGACGGAGCATAATTACCGTTAGAGTCCTGAACAATAAAACGAATCTTTACTTTTTTGCCACTTACATTTCCAGCACGTACGTTAACATGACCGCTTGTGCCTGCGCCGGAGGTACTTCTTGCCAGTACTGCTCCTGTAGAAGCATTTACAATTTCAACTTTCAGTTTAGACGAAGAGCTGCAATTATAATCTGCATAGATGGTAAGATAGTGGCATCTGGCCTCACTTGGAATCGTCTTTGTTGGAGTCATGTTGGAACCAGTCATAGAAAAACTACCAACAGACTTGACGTAGTAGCCAGTATAGGACCATGTTTCTGCACCAGCACGAGACAATCCACTATCATTGGAAGAAAGCGGTGTATCGTACTCGGATGCATATGTTACAGCATCATTAGATGCTTCAGCAGCAAATGCTACTGCTGAGGAACTGCCACTCATAGCTATAGCTACAAGCATCGGAAGAATCCACTTTGGGAACTTTTTCATTAGAATACTCCTTTCGGGAACATTCCATCAAGTTTTCAATGTAATAAAATTACTATATTAAGATAACAAACAAAATATAATTTATCAATAAAAGTGTAAAAAGTGTAAAAAATAAATTTATTAATTAATTCTTGACAGATATTTTAATATTATAAAAAAAAATGAAACTTTTTTTGTCATAATATGACTCTATATATTGAAACATAAAGAATGGAATTATATCAAGTAATAAAATGTAAAAGGCGGAATAATATTGCAAATTTACATTAAATAGAATAATTAAATAATTTGTTAAAAAATAAGGAGTATATATTATGATAAAGGAAGTACTAATAGTAGATGATAATTCAGAGTTTGTAGTGTCGTTATATAAATATATTCAAAATGAGATTAAGGATACAAAGAAGATTGGAATAGCATCAAATACAGATGAGGCTTGGGATTATATTAAAATAGCAAAGCCAGATATTATTATTTTAGATTTAAAAATGTCTAGATTAAATGGTACAGAATTTTTAAATAGGCTAAATTATGAAAAAATTAAAGTAATATTAGTTTCTGAAGAGATTCAATTAATAAATGAAGTGTTTAGTAATGATTATAAAAATATAAAAAAAATATATATTAAACCATTTGATTTTAAAAAATTGAAAGAGGACTTTAGAAAATTTGAGGTAGCTATAAATAGTAATGAGGACAAAAGAATTATAAAAATAATAAATGACGAATTAGATGTGTTTAGTTTTAATAAAAAAAGTATAGGTTATAAATATTTAATTCAATGTGTAGTGGAAGTTTTTAAAAGTCAAGATAAACTAAATAATGTTGAAAAAAATCTGTTCCCATGTGTTGCTCAAAAATTAAAGGTAAAAAATCCAAAAAACATAAAGTGGAATTTAAGAAAACTAATAGAATCTATGGTAAGATATACAAATACAGAAACAATATTAAAATATTTCCCTTATACAAAAAATCCAACAACGAAAATGTTTATTTCCAGAATAAATGAGAATCTTATATCTAAGTATAAATAATTAATAAATTGTTATAATGCAATATGTAAAAATCATTGAATTAAATTCTCAATGATTTTTACATTATATTATTTACATATATTTGTATATTAAAATTAAAGTCCTAATTCATGTTCATTTTTTCTATTTTTATAGGTAACATCTATTATAATTTTATCAGTATCTAAACTACAGTGATTTTCTTTCTCAAAATCTCTAATGAGAGTATCTTCGTTTGAAAAGTCAAACTTGTTACAAATCCAACTTATAAACTTATGGACTGTATCTTTGAATTTATTAATAACTTTTTTCAAAATTATGTTTTCTTTTTCCAAATTATTAATAACCTTATGATAACTATATTCAATATTATAAATCTTATTTTCATAATCATATTTTAGATTATCTTTAACTTCTTCCAAATTACATTCCAGTTTTTGACATTGTTTCTTTAGTGTGTTGTTTTCTGCTAGAAGGTTATTCTTTTCTCTTTGAAAATTTTCAGCAATATCAACAATTTTAGCTTGTTTTGATAGCTCTTTGTGTAAAGAAACATTGTCGTTATATAGTTTTTGAATTAATATATCTTTTGGCTTTATAATTTTAGTGAGTATTTTTTCATCTCTATTTATCATTATTTTTTTCATATCTTTTATATCTGGTATTTCAGGCAATTCTAAATTTATATTGTCCAAAACTTTTTTTGTTTCTTCAAAGTTTGTCATTACTTTATAATCTTTTATTTTTATATTAGTTCTATTAGTTTCTTCAGAAGGCAGACCTCTTTGCAAATTGAATCCTTTTTGGGTTATATATTTATAAAATGAGTTCTGTAATGTTCTATAACTATTTTTACCTTTCCAAAAATCTCGTGCGCATATTTTATCTATAGCATTGCCTTGCTTATCTATTGTATGAACTACAGGAATATAAATTAAATGCATATGAGGTGTTGTTTCATCAAAATGCACTACAGCAGATATTATATTTTTTTCTCCTAAATTCTTATAATTACATATAAATTTATAGCTTTCTTCAAAATATCTTTTAGTTTCTTTTATTCCAATTTTTTTGAAAAAATCAGAGTCTGATGTGAATATCATTTCACACATTATTATGCTATTGCTTCTTATTTGACCTTTTAAATTATTTTGTTTTTTTATAGCATCAAATTCTTTTATATAATTTAATTTATTTTTCTTGAAGTAGTAGTTTAAATGTGAAAGCTCTGTATTTATATCAGTATTTGAATGATTTTTTGTTCTTCTGTCATTGTGTATAGATATTCCTTGTGCTTGTGCTCTTGTTAGTTTTTCATTTCGTATTATTGCATAACTCATATTTTATACCTCCTTCGACTGAACAGTTTAATTTTGAAAATATTAAATTAATGATGAATTTTTTACTTGGTGTGAATAATAAATTTATTTGTCTAACACACTAGACAAGCAATGCTTGTCTGTGTGCCCTTCGGGAATGAAAAATGCTTTTTAGCATTTTTTATTTAACTAAATTCGCTTGACGCTATTTAGTTAAATTTAGTAGCTATCTGTTATGTATAGCCCCAAAACGCATTTGAAAGCTATACAGGCTTTAGCTGGATAGGAAACCAGAGGGAGTGAGCTAAAGTAAATTAGGCGTAATAATCCCTTTTTTGAAAAGAAGAATTATTACACCTATTATTTTGAAACCATCGGTCGTTCGCCTCGTTTCATAGGTAGTCTAGTAAGTAGTAAAGTTGTTACTACTATAATTGCTGATATTAAAGATATCATTGTTCATACTTGCCCAAACTTTTTACAATTATAAATCCACACCAAGATATGCCACCGAGTACTCTTTTTTTATTGTGAGTTTATGTTCTAAATTCTCACTTACGCACTTAATACCAATAGACTGTTGGTATATATACGGATTAATTTTATTGCATCAGCTAATCATACTTATCACTTTTATAGAGTTTGAGGCATTATCTCTTACATAATATAAGCACTACTTGTAGTTTTGTAACTACAGGTAGTGCTTATTGCATAAATATTTAATTAATGTTAATATCAATAAGTAGGTCAATTGTTATGAACAAATGTCAAACAAATGTCAAACATTTTCTACCAAAAATTCAAATTTTGGTAATCTTAATATATGAGTATTTTTATAAATTAATACCCATAAAATACCGAAAAAATGGCATTTTAACTATTGATAAAAATTATTATCAATTAATAAGAATCAAATCACAAACACGACTTTGACTCTGACATGCGCTAGTTCGAATCTAGCTAGCCCAACCAAAGTAGAGAAAAACAAACTTTTACGTCTTTCTATTGAGAATGTAAGGGTTTGCTTTTTTTTTACGGCATTAAATGAGAATTAATGAAATATATAGATTTTCACTATACTATTTAAATTATAAAATTTTGATTATATAATATCTATAAAAAGAACAGGATATATGAAAAAATTAAAAATGCTATTATATTAGATTGAAGCTTTATAAGATAATACAAGAGAGGACACAAAAAATGGATAAAAGTATAAAAAATGGAATAATAGGTTTTGTAGTTGGAGATGTTTTAGGAGTTCCAGTTGAATTTATGGCAAGAGAAGAATTAAGAAAAAATCCCGTTGTAGATTTAAGAGCATATGGAACACATAACCAACCATTAGGAAGTTGGTCAGATGATACTTCAATGACATTAGCAACAATGGATTCCATAATACATAAAGAAGAAATCAATACAACTGATATAGGAAATAGATTTTTAAATTGGTATAGAAAAAATGAATATACACCACTTGGAAAAGTATTTGATATAGGAAGAACAACTATACAAGCATTAGCAAAATATGAATTAAAATTAGATGAAGCAAAAAATTGTGGAGAAGATGATGAATATAGTAATGGAAATGGCTCACTAATGAGAATGATACCAATCGCATACTATATTTATTATAAAAAGATTAAAGATGATAAAGAAATTTATAATATAGTAAAAGATGTATCATCAATAACACATAGACACGAAGTAAGTATTTTAGGTTGCTACATTTATGTTTCATTTATTTTAGGATTATTAAATGGATTAGAAAAAGAGCAAGCATATAAGAATATAAAAAAATTGAATTATAACTATTTTTCAAAAGATAGTTTAAAAAGATATGATAGAATTTTAAAAGATGATATTACAGCTTTAAATTTAGATAATATAAACTCAGATGGTTATATAGTTAATACCTTAGAATGTGTTTTATATATGTTTTTGAAGTCTAATGATTATAATACAGCTATTTTAGAGGGAGTTAATCTAGGAAATGATACTGACACAATAGGTAGTTGTTTAGGTGGAATATTAGGACTCTACTATGGTTTAGATAGTATAAAAGAAAGTTGGAGAAAAAACATAATAAAGTATGATTATATTATAGATTTATGTAACAAATTTGAAAATATTATTTTAAGAAAAAAAGTATAAAATTATAAAAATTTAATAAACCAAAAAGCAATAAAAAGATTAGCAAAGTATAAATAGGGAAGTTATAATGTTGGATTAGTAATAAAAGTTAATGGAAAATATAAGCAATTAGAAGAATGTAAAAAATAGAGAATATCGCGAATAAGTTTATTAAGAAAGGTGTATTTTATGGAGAACTGGAAAAATGTATTAGAAAAATTTTTGAAAGAATATAAAGAAAAGGATTATGTTATAGGGGCTATTTTATGTGGTAGTTATGCTACTGGAAATAATACAGATAGATCAGATATAGATGTACATATAATAACAAAAGACATTGGATTTAAACAAAGAGGAAATGTTATTATAGATGGAATTATGATTGAATACTTTATTAATCCACTAAGTCAATCATATAAATATTTAGAAAATGATTTTAAACAAAGACGAAGACTTGCAGATGCCAATATGTATGGAAATGGTATTATTCTATTTGATAAAACAGGAGAATTAAGACAACTAAAAAAAGATAGTTTGAAATATTATGAAATGGAATTTGATGCACCTGAAGAGTCAACGATGATGATTAATAATTATGCTTGTTGGGATTTAATGGATGAAATTAAAGATAAAATAGATAATAATGAAAATTATGATTTAAATTATTATATGCTATTAAAGGAATTAATAAACAATTATTATTATAAAAATAGAATTGCAACAGTTCCATTCACTAAAATTGAAAAAATATATAGAAATAAGGATTATAGAGAAAAATATCATTTAAAAAATATGCCAGCTCAGAAATTCGTTGAATTGGTATTAAATGCCATTGACAACAAGTCTTTTGATGCAATTAGCCAATTATATAATTTTGTTATGGAGAATTTTCTAATTACAGATTTCATTTTAAAATCTGTAATAAAATAATAATATGAAAAAATTAGTACAGAATTACAAATAATTACACAATTTAATATAAGTGCAAGATATGATGATTATAAAGAAAGCTTTTATCAAAAATGTACAGATGAATATACTGCCAAACAAGTAAAAAATATAGAGGAGGTATATGTATAGCTAAAAAATATGTTAATAGTGAAATAATGAAATCTATACAACAATATATAGAGAAGATAAGCAAGTATTATAAAATAGATGCTATTATATTATTTGGTTCATATGCAAAAGGTACTGAAAACGAAGATGGTGATATAGATATAGCTGTAATTTCAAGTGACTTTAATGATATTATTGAGGATGGAGCGAAATTAATTGGCTTAACTTGGAAGATAGATACAAGAATTGAACCACATCCAATAACAGCAGAGGATTATAGAAAAGTTTCAAATCCATTTGTAAAAGAAGTTAGAGATACTGGAATAAAGGTTGCATAGTTTGTTCTTTGTATAAGAAGACTAGAAAATAGTAAGTTGTATGGAAAATTGTAGATAAAAAATGAAGGAGAAAAGAATGAGAAAATTGAACTTAATAGTAGTGTTTAATACGAACTTAGATAAGGTACTTTTTTGCATTAGAGCAAAAGAACCATATAAAGGACTATATAATTTTGTAGGAGGTAAAGTAGAAGAAAATGAATCTAATGATAATGCAGCGTATAGAGAATTATTTGAAGAAACAGGAATTTCTAATCAAAATATAGAATTAGAACATTTTATGGATTTGAATTACTTTAAATATGAAAATAATTTACAAGTTTATTATGGAATTTTAAAACATGAAGTAGATTTAGTGGAAGAAAAAAATAAATTAGAATGGGTAGCTATAAATGAGAAACTATTAGATAATTCTAAATTTGCAGGAAACTATAATATACCTCATATCATAAGACAGATAAAAGTATATTTAAAAAATGGTACAGGAATCGACAATTATTAGAAAGTTAGAGATGTTGTAATCTCGAAAAAGAACAGGCAGTTATTAAGAGATAGTAGCTTTAAAAAATTGAGAGCTACTATTTTTTGGTATTTCAAAAAAATCCAAATAAATTTGAAATTTATCTATAGAACATAAATCAAAAATAAATATAATTTATCAAATAATGATATTTTTAAAGCAAATATTCAATAAAATTTTTATATGTACTTGAATACATATAAAATATATGGTAAACTTTAAAATATAAATTTTAGAGTAGAAAATAAATAGTAAAGACCTAATAAACGGGAAGTTGTTATTAGGGCAAATAAATATTTTTATGCTTATTTATTTTCGCATTCCGCTAAGAAAAGAAAAAATTTTTAAGAAGAATATAATCTTCTTTTCTTTTGTTGCGGAAAAACAAAAAGAAAGGAAGTTTTTTTATGTCAAAAAACAAAAAAATTATATTATCATCAATATTATTAGCTCTATTAATAATTTTATCAAGAATTTTATCGATAAAAACACCAATAATGAAAATAAGTTTTGCATTTATTCCAACAATGCTTTGTGCTATATGGTTAGGACCAAAATGGACAGTATTGATAAATGTGTTAGGAGATGTAATAGGTGCAATACTGTTTCCAACTGGGCCATACTTTATTGGATACACAATAAGTACAGCCATTGCTGCTTATATATATGGAACATTATTATATAAAAAAAGCGAAAATATATACACAGATAAACAGTTCATTATAAGAGTTATAATTGCAACGATACTAGTTTCTGTAATAGTAAATATGGGACTAAATACACTATGGACAAGTATTACATCAGGAAAAGCATTCATTGTGTTATTTTCAACCAGATTTATAAAACAAATAATAATGATTCCAATACATATAAGTGTTACTATTTTTTTAGAGAAAATATTAAGAAAACCATTTGATAAATATTTAAGAGGTAGCGATGATTAATATAGAAAATGTATCATATAAATACAAAAATGGAAAAAATGTGTTAAAAAACATAAGTTTTTCTATAAAAAATGGAGAAATAGTAACAATTGTTGGAAAAAATGGATCTGGAAAATCAACAATAGGAAAGCTTATTTCAGGAATATTAAAACTGAAAGAAGGTTGTATTTCTATTGATGGTATGGATATATCAAAAAGGAAAAATAGAGAATTAATAAGTTCTAAAATAGGCATAGTATTTCAAAATCCTGATAGTCAAATTATATTTAGTAATATTAAAGAGGAATTTTCATACATTACACAAGATGAAAATATTATTGATGATGCATTAAAATATGTGGATATGCTTGAATATAAAAATAAAGATTTATATTATTTATCGTTTGGACAGAAACAACGAATAATGATTGCTGAAGTATTAGCTAAAAAACCGCAATATATAATTTTTGATGAACCAACAACGATGATTGACAGTATTGGAAAAGTAAAAATTTATAAGTTAATTAAAAAGTTAAAAGATGAAGGCTATACAATAATATGTATAACAAATTTGGCAGACGAAATATTATTAGCAGATAGAACTATAATTTTAAATAATGGTGAAATAGTAGAGCAGATTGAAAAAAAGGAGCTAGTAGAAAAATCAAATATATTTGAAAAATACGAAATAAGAATTCCCACTTTATTAGAAATATTAGTAAAATTAAAGAGCAATGGAATTGAATTAGATAATAATGATGTTTTGACTGTTGACTCATTAGTAAAAGAGTTGTGTGTAAAGATGAAAAAATAGGATGAAGGTGATAAAATGGAACTAATTAAATTTGGGATTTTTATTATAATGGCAACAGTTATGTTTTTTTTACCAAAATCCATAATTTTATTTGGAACAATTATATTGTGTAATGTGGCAATAGTAATAGTTCTAAAAATTCCTATAGTGAAAGTTACAAAGCAACTATTCAAAATATTACCTTATGTTTTATTCACATTTTTTATTAATGTAATAATCAGCAGTATAAGTGAAGCAATATGGATTGCAATAAAGTTTCTGATAGTATGTAATATAACATATATATATTCGATAACAAGTACTAAGACAACTATTGCTAATACGATAAAAATGTTATGCAGACCATTAGTGTTATTTAATATAAATATAGAAGAGATAGAAATTATGGTAGCTATTTCTTTATCAATAATACCAATATTAAAGAAAGATTTAGTGGGGATAAGAGATGTATATAAATATAAAGGCATTAAAGTTAATGTTAAAAATATAAAAAATAGTTTGTCAGTGTTTTTTATTGGAATAATAAAAAGAACAAATCAGATAGATGAAGCATTAATTGCTAGAGGAAAAAAATATTAAAAACAGCATATGGTTGAATAAAATATATTACAGATTTCATAGTTCGTTTTTGATATAGAACGGACAACCAAAGTAGAAAAAAACAAACTTTTACGTCTTTTTATTGAGACTGTAAGGTTTGTTTTTTTTATAAAAAATTAAAAGAAAGTAAGTTATCATTGCGATTTGACTAAGATACGACTGATAAAGATATTATTGAAAAAATTAATGATTTGATTTAAAATAGATTATGAATTGGAAAAGGAAAAGAGTAGAATGGATTTAAAAATTAAAACAGAAAAAGAAGAATTTCATGGAAGAACTTGTGGAATAATTAAGCAAGAAGATAAATTTTTGATAATGAGAGTAAATAAAACTTCTTATTATCACATACCTGGAGGTCATATTGAAATGAAAAATGAGGTTTTAAGTTTTTCATTTAGTTTATAATAAAAAAATTTTATAAACATATCAGGAAATAGTAAGTTATAGGAGGAAGCACAAAGAGTGAAAATATATAATTTAAAAGATAAATTAAATTATTTAGATGAAGTCGCAAATTTAGAGTACGAAGAGTGGGCAAACAACAAAGAAGAAAATAAGAGCGAAAGAATTGAAATAAAAAAAGAAAAAATTTGTAATGCATTTAATAATAAATTTTTTTGTAAGCTAATTTTAATAGACAATGATGACTTGATAGGATTTATATCTATTTTCCCTAATGATTGTGAAGAAGAAATGGAATTAACACCTTGGTATGCTACAATGTATGTTAAAGAAAAATATAGAAATAATGGATACTCTCGAATATTAAATGATGCTATATTAAAAGAAGCAAGAAATAGGAAAATTACAAAAATATATTTAAAAACAAATTTACAAAATTATTACGAAAAATTTGGTGCAATTTTTGTAAAAAAATTAAAATCAGGTGAACGTTTGTATAAATTTGAACTTTAAATAAAATATAAATTTAGATAGACAACTAAATTATAAAAAAACTATGAATTTTTATTATAAAATCATAGTTTATTTTTTTATTATAAAATCCTGCTTTTCCTCCATTTTCAATTGACTTTTGGGACAAAATCATATATGATATTTGAAGTATTTTTGTTTTTATTAATAAAATCATATTAATAAAATTTCTCAGCTATAAAGTAGCACAAGGAGGAAAGAATTTTATGGGAGAAGTTATAGTTGTAACATCAGGAAAAGGTGGCGTAGGTAAAACAACAACAACAGCAAATTTAGGAGCAGCTTTAGCTTTAACAGGCAAAAAAGTAGCTTTAGTAGATACTGATATAGGTCTTAGAAATTTGGATGTTGTAATGGGACTTGAAAATAGAATAGTTTATGACATTTGCGATGTTGTAGAAGGCAAATGTAAATTAAGACAAGCTTTAATAAAAGATAAAAGATTTAACGAATTATTCTTATTACCAGCCGCACAAACTAGAGATAAAAGCGCAGTGAACGAAGAGCAAATGATAGAGCTAACAGGTAAATTAAGAGAAGAATTTGATTTTATTTTAATAGATTGTCCAGCAGGAATAGAGCAAGGGTTTAAAAATGCAATTGCAGGAGCTGACAGGGCATTAGTTGTAACAACAGCAGAAATTTCAGCAATAAGAGATGCCGACAGAATTATAGGATTATTAGCATCATCTCAAATAAAAAATCCAGAACTTATCATTAATAGGATAAGACCGAATATGATAAAAAGAGGAGAAATGATGGATGTCGAAGATATAGTTGAGTTATTATCAATTGAGCTAATAGGGGTAATTCCAGATGACGAATATATAATAACTCAAACAAATAAGGGAGAGCCAGCAGTTTCAAACAAAAAATCTCCTTCAGGAAAAGGGTATATGGAAATAGCACAGCGAATTTTAGGAGAGAATGTTGAAATTACTATTCCAGGTAGAAATAATAGTTTTGTTTCTAAAATATTGGATATTTTCAAAAAAAAATAACACAAAAGTAAAGTGGAGGTAAAGTAATGTTAGGGATAAAAGGTTTTTTTAAAAAGTTTGGAAAAAAAGATGATGAAGATGCCAGTACAAAAGATGCTGCAAAGGAAAGATTACATTTAGTATTAATGCAAGATAGAGCAAATGTTTCTGTCGATTTTCTAGAAATGATGAAACAAGAAATAATAGATGTAATAAAAAAATATGTAGATGTTGATGAGGCAGAAATTGATGTAAGACTTACAAATCAAATAAATGATGACGGAACAAACGGTGCACCAGCATTGTATGCTAATATTCCAATTACAGGAATAAAAAATGAAAAAATAAATTCAAAAATTAAAAACAAATCAGAACAAACAGAAGTAAAAAAGGTTATTAATAAGAATGTTATTGAAGAAAATGGAAATGATAATAAAAAAGAAAATAAAGAAGTTAAAAGAACAATATCAGATGGGGAAATTTTGAAGAGCTCAAATACTGGAACTGTTAAGAAAACGACTACAAAAAAGGTTGCTTCAAAAACAAAAAATGAAGATAGTGATAAGAATTTAAAAGATGCTAAAGCAACAAATGGAGAAGTTAAAAAAACAACGAAAAAAGCAACATCAAAAACAACAACAAAAACAGGAGCATCAAAATCAGAAATGATAAAATCCAAAAGCACAACTACTAAAAAGGTTGAGGGCGATACTCCATCAAAAGTAACTAAAAAAACAACATCAAAGGTAACTTCTAAAAAATGAGGTTTAAATTATTATGAAAAATAGAATATTGAAAAATATGGAATGGCCTATATTAATTTGTGTAATTATACTAACGGTCATAGGATGTTTGGAGTTATTTTCTGTTGGTGGACAATCTGAGTATGCTGAATTTAAAAAACAAATTTTATGGTTTGCTATAAGTATACCAATAACAGTACTAATTATAACAATTGATTATAATATAATATCAAAAATTTCGCCATTTTTATATGTAATAATGATAGGATTGCTAATAGGAGTTTTATTTACAAAACCAATAAATGGGGCGACGAGTTGGTATAATATTGGTTCAGTATCATTTCAGCCATCAGAATTTGCAAAAATATGTGTTATATTAAGTTTAGCACTATCTGTAGTTAAGGTACAGCGTGATGGCAAAGAGAGCATTAGTAAACCTTTGCAATTATTAAAATGTTTATTGGTTGTTATTGTGCCAGTGTTATTAATTATAAAACAACCAGATTATGGAACTGCAATTGCTTTTTGTATATGTACAGCTATGATTTTAATAACCGCAGGTTTAAATAAAAAATATATAATTGGAGCGATTATTTTAGCTGTTATAGCATTACCATTATTATATTTTTTTGTACTACCATCACACGCAAAAACAAGAATAGATGTATTTTTAAATCCAAATTTAGACCCACGTGGTTCTGGCTATAATGTATTACAATCTAAGCTAGCAATTGGCTCTGGAAAGCTATTTGGAATGGGAATAAAAAATGGAAGCCAAACTCAACTAGGATATTTATATCCACAGACAACGGACTTTATATATTCAGCAATTGGTGAAGAAATGGGATTTATTATAGCAGCACTTGTAATTGTTTTGTATTTAATTTTAATAACGAAAGCAATATATGTTGCAAAAACGGCTAAAGATGATTTAGGTTCATATATTGCAGCCGGAATTGCCGGAATATTTTTATTTCATATGGTAGAAAATATCGGAATGACAATGGGATTATTACCAATTACAGGAGTTCCACTTCCTTTTGTAAGTTATGGTGGAAGTTCATTATTAACTAATTTTATTTTAATTGGTTTATTATTAAATATTAGTGGTAGAAGAAAAAAGATTATGTTTTCTGAGTAAAAAATATATATTGATTAAAGGATGAAAAAATGTTTGTAAAAAAAATTAAAATAGGAAATGTAGAATTAAAAAATAATATATTTTTAGCACCAATGGCTGGAATTACAGATAGAGCTTTTAGAATTGTTTGCGAAAAGTTTGAGCCAGGTCTGGTTTACACAGAAATGATAAGCAGTAAAGGATTATTTCATAATGACAGCAAAACTAAATTACTATTAAATATGGAAGACGAAAAAAGACCAATTGCAGTTCAAATATTTGGTAGTGATGTAGAATCAATGAAATATGCTGCTGAATATGTTTCAAAATATGCAGATATTATTGATATTAATATGGGATGTCCAGCACCTAAAGTTGTAAAAAATGGTGATGGAAGTAAATTATTATTGGATTTACCAAAAGCATATGAAATTATTAAAGAAGTTGTTAAGAGTGTTTCTATTCCAGTAACAGTTAAGTTTAGAAAGGGATGGGACAATGATAATATTGTTGCTGTTGATATGGCTAAAATTGCAGAAGATGCAGGTGCATCAGCAATAACTATACACGGTAGAACTAGGTCTGAATTTTATTCTGGTACTGCGGATTGGAATATTATAAAAAGTGTTAAAGAAAATGTAAATATTCCTGTAATAGGAAATGGCGATATAAAAAATGCTGATGATGCAAAAAGAATATTTGAATTGACAGGTGTAGATGCAATAATGATTGGAAGAGCATCACTCGGAAAACCTTGGATTTTTAAGGAAATAACATCTGGTTTACAAGAAGAGCCTTTTGAAATTTCCAATGAACAGAAATTAAAACTAATATTGGAACAGTTAAATTTAGAAATTAAGGATAAAGGCGAAAGAGTTGCTATAATGGAAATGAGAAAACATATTGGCTGGTATATAAAAAATACAAAGGATGCTAGCAAAGTTCGTGAGTATGTTAATCAAATTACTGATAAAGATGTGTTAATAGAAACATTATCTGAATATTTTATGAATATAAATTAAAAGAATAGATTTATCTATTCTTTTTTTCATTGATAGTATTAGTTAATGCTTTAAAATTAGCCGTTTCGAAGGTATTATATTATAAAAATTTCATTCCTTACTGGTGCGCTCTCACCTGATTAGTGTGAGTGTTTGTGTACCCCCGTTGTTTGTTGTACGAAATTTTAAGTATTTTACAGCTTCCAAACTGCGCGTCATGAAATTTTTATAATATAATACCTTCGAAACTACTCTATATGTGAAAATACTATTTGTATAAGGAGGAAGAAGTTGAGAACGGAAAGAAAAAAAATCGCTAAAGAAAAATGTATTTTTTGTGGGTTGGTAGTTGGTTTCATTTTTTTTATTGTTTTTTTTCTAATTTTAAATAATAAAAAAATTAAATTTGGTAATAATGAAAGTAACAAAAGTGTTGAACAAGTTAAACAGTATATTTTTAATATTAATTCGTACACTGCCGAAATGGAGGTAACAGTTAATAGTAATAAAAATGTCAATAAGTATATGTTGAGACAATGTTATAATATAAATAATATTAGTGAGCAAACAGTTGTGAAACCTGAAAACATTGAAGGGGTTACAATAAGTTATAAAGATGAAAATTTAGAAATAAAAAATTCTAATCTTAATTTGAGTAAAATTTATAATAATTATCCATATTTATCTGATAATTTGTTGTGGCTTAGCTCTTTTTGTGAATGTTGTAAAAAAGATAGTGAACATTTGGAGATATATGAAGAAAATGATGATATTGTTATGGAACTTAAATTGAGTAATAATAAATACTTTAATTGTAGAAAATTATATTTAGAAAAAGGTACAGGTAAGCCAAGGAAAATGGTTGTACAAGATAATAACAAAAAGGATGCAATTTACATATTATATAAAGAGATAAAAATAAATAATTAAAATAATAGTTTATTTTAAATCTTTATTTAGCTATCTCATACGAATTGAAATATACGGACACTTTAATATTGAAATAATAGGAGTGAATTATATGGTAGTTAAAAGAGGAGATATGTTTTATGCAGATTTAAGTCCTGTTGTAGGGTCTGAACAGGGAGGTATTAGACCGGTTATAATTATTCAAAATGATGTAGGAAATATGCACAGTCCTACAGTAATTGCAGCAGCTATTACTTCTCAAAGAGGAAAAAATAAATTACCAACTCATATAGAAATTGATTCAAAAGATAATGGATTAAAAGCAGATTCGGTAGTACTAGCAGAACAGATAAGAACAATAGATAAAAGTAGATTAAAAGAAAAAATAGGTCATTTAGATGATGAAAAAGTAATGGCAAAAATAAATAATGCACTAGGTGTAAGCTTTGGTTTATAATTTATAGTGGTTCAAAAAAATCTAAATTAAAGTAAATATATATATTAGATGTCATATTAATGGCATCTTTATTTTTATCAAAAAGTAATATGAAGTTTGTTGTAATTGTATATAAAATGTGATTAAATATGAAATGAATTAAGCTAGAAAGGATTTGAATGGAGGTAAAAAATATGAATGAGATTGTATTTGTAACACATAATAAAGGAAAAATTGCGGAAGCACAAAAAGTTTTAAAAAATATAAACCTTGAAATATTTGAACATGAGCTAGAAGAGCCAAGAAGTGACGATGTAAAATATATTTCAAAATGCAAAGTAATGGAAGCATATAAAATTGTAAAGAAACCATGTATTTCTATGGATGCAGGTTTTTGGATTGATGAATTAAATGGTTTTCCAAAAGCCTTTGTAAATTTTTCATTAGAGACAGTTGGAATTAATGGAATTTTAAAACTAATGGAAGGAAAAGATAACAGAGCTTGCAGATTTATAGAATGTTTATCATATTATGACGGAAAAGAGCTACATCAGTTTATGGGAGAACACGAAGGAAATATAGCAAATAAGATTGCAGGAAATGATACAAATAAAAAGTGGTCTGATTTATGGTATATTTATAAACCATATGGATATGATAAAACACTAGCTGAAATGAGTGATGATGAAAGAAATAATAGAATAAAATATAAATCAGTTAATTCTTTAAAAGTATTTTCTGATTGGTATGAGAAAATAAGCATATAATTTTAAAAGCATAGAGCAAATCTTAGAATGCCCTATGCTTTTGAAATTATAGATAGTTAATTGATAAAAGAACAAAATATTGATTTATATATATTACTTTTGTTATAATTTAAATAGGAATATATATAAGAGAAAAACAGAAAGAGGCCATTTTATGAATGAAAGTAATATAAAAGAAACAGATGAGATGGAATATGCAAAGCTATTGGGAAAATTTGTAGCAAGACTAATAAATAATGGAAAATTATGTAAAAAATCAAATAATGATTATGAATATGCTAATTTTAATGAAAATTCTGAATTATATGTAGATTTATCAGAAGAAATCAGCAAAATTAATGAGAAAATTGAGAAAATAGACGAAAAGTGCAGAAAAATGAGAGGAAAAAGAGGAGAAAATACAATTATATCTCAATATTATGAATTAATGGACCAATGGTGGAGTTTAGAATATAATGCAACTGATAATCAAACACAAATGAAAATTAATAGAAGAAGGGAAAGTGTAAAAAGAAAGTTAGAAAAACTGAAAAAAGAAGATAAAAAAGGAGAAATTTCAACATATGAAGAACTTCTTTCTGCAAGAAGTAAAAAACGCAAGGAAAAAAATAGTAAAATTTTAAAAATATTCTCACAAGAAATATTCTTAAGCAATTTTATTATTGATTTCGAAAGAAATAATCAAACAAATGAAAATGGTAATCAGGTTATTAGAAGCTATGTAGAAAGTTTTCTGGAAAATATCAATTTTGAAAAGGTGGCTAAATCATTGGATTTAAGTGAAAATGATGTTGTATATTTCTTTCGTAAAACATTAACTGGAGAATATCTTAAAGAATTAGAAAATAATAATGAAGATAAAAATAGTCAGTTTTATAAAAGATTAGTACAGACAATGTCAAATGGTCTAGATAAAAAGCTAGGAGTAAAACATGAAAAAAATGATACTAATAAAGAAGATGAAATAAATGCCAACAGTGATTATTCTCGGAATAAAAACAGTGAAATTTTCTGAAATTGATGAAGGAAAAAAGTTCTTTCATTTTACAAGAGAAAAATATATTTCGCAAATTTTAAAGCGAGGATTACGAGGAGATCTTTCAGTACGTGAGAATGCTGTTGGTGGCGATTATGATAATCCTGCTGTATATTTCTCTGAAGGAGAGGAGGGACTTTTAAAAACTCTTGATGTGTGGATTAGATGGGAATATAATAGGATAGCTAATAGAAATCATTTACCGTCTGGAGATATGGTGATAACTCCTATAGCATTACAAAAAACTTTCGAAAGAATATTTGAAGATTTTAAAGATAGAAGATATTTTCAATTAGATTTAGTTGAGGGAAAGAATAGAAGAAATAGTGACTTTTCCCACGAAAGTGAAGATTTTAAAAAAAGTAAAGTGATTAAAAATGGAGGACCAGGACATGCAACAAGATGGATGTTTGGATCATATACAAATTGGGATACCAATGAGTTAGAAGATTGGAATATGATGACTCATGTTGGTGGAAGGCCAATAGAAAAAGATAGAATTGCTATGATTACAGATGAACGAGGTAGATCAGATGCTATATCTGTAATACAAGATGTGTATGAGAGGAATAAAGACATAAGCAAAAATTGGAATATAACATATGTAGATAGTTTTATGAAATATGTAAATGTATTAACGAAACAAATGGAAGAAAGAAAATGTGAAAGTATAGGGAAAGATACAATTAAAGAGCAGGATAGAACAGATGAAATGGATGAGTTGGTCGAATTAATAAATAAAGAGGCAAATAGGCTTGACAGTAAACTTGAAATAGATGAAAATTTTGAGAAAGAGGAAATATAGATGAGAGATAATGAATTTTCAATTGCGTGTACGGAGGTTTTAGAAGTTTTAAAATATATTTCTAAAAGCGACTATGAAAAAATTCCTAAAAATGTAATAGATATGCTTGAAAAGAACAAAAAAGAAGATATATACTTCTTGTACAATCCATGGAAAAGCTTAAATGAACAAAAAATGTCAGAGAAGGGGAGAATTATGATTGCTTCTTTTTATAGGGATTACTGGAGTAATGATGAAAAGAGAAAAAGGATTATTGAGTATCAAAATAGTAGAAGAAAAAAGCTTGAATTGGAAAAAAAGAAAAAATATGATATAGATTTTGAAAAAAGAAAGAGCTTTGAAGACACAAAATCGAAGGAAGAATGTATAACTGATATGGTTATATATAAGGATAATTTGATGACAAGAATTTTTAAATTTGTAAAAAAAATATTTAAAAAATGATTGCATATTTATAAAAAGTTAAAGTCGTAAACAAAAAGGTAATTGACATTAAATTAATTTTGTCAATTACCTTTCTTTATGCATTTTGTTTTATTATTGTTCATTAGTACTTTTATTTTCACCCAAAGTAATACTTACTTCTTTTTCTTCACCATTACGTATTAATTTAATTTTAACTTCATCACCAATATTATGTTTATTTTTTAATTCGTTTAATTTATCCATAGTAGTTACATCTTCATCATCAAATGCAACAATTAAATCACCAGCTTTAATTCCAGCCTTTTCTGCTGCTGAAAATTCTTCTACAGATACTACATAAACACCAGTTTTTGGTAAATTGTTCTTTTTAGCTACTTCTTCAGATATATCTCTACCAGACATACCAATATAAGGTCTAGCAACTTTTCCATTTTCTATTAATTGTTTATAAACATCAATTGTGTCATTAATTGGAATTGCAAATCCAATTCCTTCAACACCAGATCCTGAAAGTTTTAAAGTATTTATACCAATAACTTTTCCATCAGCGTTTATTAAAGCGCCACCACTATTTCCTGAGTTTATAGCAGCATCAGTTTGAATTACTTTGTATGTTACATTATCAGATGTTATAGTTCTATTTGTAGCACTTATTACACCAGTTGTAACTGTACTTGCCATATTTAACGGATTTCCAATGGCCATTGCAAATTCGCCTACTTGAACTTTGCTTGAATCTCCAAGCTCTGCAGCAGTTAATCCTGTTTTTTCTATTTTTAATACAGCTAAATCTGTTTGTTCATCAGAGCCTACTAATTTTGCTTCATATTCTGTTGTGTCATTATATAAAGTTACAGTTATTTTTGTAGCTTTACTTACTTGATAGTAAGATGAACTTGATGACGATGAAACAACATGGTTGTTTGTTAAAATATATCCATCATCAGTTATTACAACACCAGAACCTGTAGCTTTAGCAGTTCCTTCAGACATTCCATAATATGAATAATAAGGGGAATTTACTGAATATGTTACTGTTATACCAACAACAGATGGTAAAACCTTATTTGCAACTGCAATACTTGTGTTTGAGTAGTCTTCAACAGATACAGCTTTATCGCTTGAAGAAGAAAATACTTTATTTATTGCTGATTCTACTGATGATTCGTTATTTGATTTTGTTGATTTTTCAGACTTACTAGAATCTGATAAAAGTTTTTCTGAAATTGTTTCTCTAATTGAGGGAATGCTTATACAACCACCCACAATTATTAATGTTCCTAATACACCTGCCACAAAAGGTACTAAAAAACCTCTTGCAAAACCTATTTTTCCTTTGGGTATTGAGTATGAATTATTTTCTGATTTTACTGATTTAAATGAATTACTATTATTTCCCATAATAAATTTTCATCCCTTTCTAAAATTTTAAAAATGATTTTATTTTCAAAAGCTATTATAAATATAATAACTTATTTTTACAATATAATACAATATATTTGTGAAAAAAATGTGAAAAGAATGTTTATATTTAAGGACTTTCCTTAAAAAAAAATTAAATATATTGTTCTGGTATTAAAATTGTTATATAATGGCAAAAATGAAATTTAATTAAAGTCAATTTCATATAAAAAATATGTTAGGAAAGGAATAAAGCAGATATGCAAAATAATAAATATAAATTTTTAAAACTAATAATAGCTTTTATTATAATATTAGTTGTAGGAATTTTTTTGTTTAATATTGGTACTAAAAAAATGCAAGAGCGAAAAACAGATGATATAAAAACAGATATGCTTATGATTGAAGGAAAAATAAAATCAATAAAAGCAGAATCAGAAATTAGTAATAATCAAGAAAAATATGTGGGAACTAAAGTATCTGAAGCAAATGAAACAGAGGTAAATAATGTTATGCAACAATTGCAAATAAATCAGGAGGAATTACAAAATTACTATATTTTAAATAAAGAGAGTTTTGAAAAAATGGGAATTGCTGATTCAATAAAAGATGATGACGATGAATATATTGTTAATTATACTAATTCAGATGTCATATATGTAAAAGGAATTAAATTAAATAATGAAGTAAAATATAAATTATCTGATATAATTGATAAAAATGAAAATACAAATAATATAAACGAAGAAGAGGAGAATAACTAATGAAAGAAAAAGAAGAGCAAAGATTAAATGAATTAAAAGAAATAGATAAGTCATATTTTAAGAAAGGATATAATTATATATGTGGAATAGATGAAGCAGGGCGTGGTCCACTTGCTGGACCTGTTGTTGTTGCTGCTGTCATAATGCCAAAAGATTCAATGATTGAAGGAGTTAATGATTCAAAAAAAGTTTCTGAAAAAAAGAGAGAAAAATTATATGAACTAATTATTGAAGAGGCAATTAGTTATAGTGTTGGAATTGTTGACCAAAATGAAATTGATAGAATTAATATTTTAAATGCAACAAAGGCAGGTTTAACAGAAGCTGTTAGAACTTTAAAAGTTAAACCAGAGCTTATCTTAGTTGATGCATTAACAAATATTGATACTTGCGGTGTTCCATATCAGTCAATAATTAAAGGGGATGCTAAAAGTTATTCTATAGCTGCTGCATCAATAATTGCAAAAGTTACAAGGGATAGAATTATGAGAGAATGGGATAAGGTTTACCCTCAATATGGATTTGAAAAACATAAAGGATATGGAACAGCTGCACATATTTCAGCAATAAAAGAAAATGGACTTTGCCCATTACATAGATTAAGTTTTGTAAAAAATATTATAAATAAGTAATAATATTGTAAAAATTATATAAAGAATATATTTATATACAAAAAAATTGTAAATATATTAGAGAGGAATTATACAAATGAATATATTAGAAATTATAGCTAAAAAAAGAGATAAAAAAGTTTTGTCTAAAGAAGAAATTGATTTTTTTGTTAAAAATTATACAAATGGAAATATAACTGATTATCAAGCTGCAGCTCTAATAATGGCAATATACATAAACGGAATGAATTATGAAGAAACAACAAGTTTTACATTAGCAATGGCTCATTCTGGAGAAGTTTTAGATTTATCAGAGCTAGGAATGGTTGTTGACAAACATAGTACAGGAGGAATTGGTGATAAAATAACATTAATTTTAATGCCTATTATTGCTTCACTTGGAATACCTTCTGCGAAAATGTCTGGTAGAGGTTTAGGTTTTACTGGTGGTACTGTAGATAAGTTGGAATCTATACCCGGATATAATACAAATATTGATATTAGTGAATTTATAAATAATGTAAAAAACATTGGAATAAGTTTAATGGGTCAAACATTGAATTTGGCTCCAGCAGACAAAAAAATATATGCTTTAAGAGATACAATATCTTGTGTTGAAAGCATACCACTTATTGCTTCAAGTATTATGAGTAAAAAAATAGCTGCAGGTGCAGAAAAAATTGTATTGGAAGTTACAGTTGGAAGTGGGGCTTTTATGAAAAATATTGAAGATGTCACAAAGCTTTCTGAAACTATGATTGGAATTGGAAATTTAGCAGATAAAGAGACTATATGTATATTAACAAATATGAATCAACCAATAGGATATTCAATAGGAAATTCACTAGAAGTTATAGAGGCAGTTAAAGCATTAAATGGAAATATGCAAGATGATGTAAAAGACATTATTTTATCACTTGGTAGTTATATGATGAAACTTGCTGGAAAAGGCGATGACATAGAGCAAAATAAAAAAATGATAATGGAAAATATAAATAATAAAAAGGCTTTAAATAAATTTAAAGAGCTGATAAAAAATCAAGGCGGAGATGTTTCTTATATAGAAGATACATCAAAATTTGAAAAGGCAAAATATATAATTCCAATAAGGTCAGAAAAAATGGGATATATAAAATCTATGGATAATGAAAAGATAGGATATATTTCATCAAGTCTTGGCGCTGGAAGATTGAAAAAGGAAGATAAAATTAATGATAAGGTTGGAATTATTATTAATAAAAAAATAGGTGATAGAGTTAATGTGGGAGATGTATTAGGATTTATTCATTCAGACGATATTGAAGTTGGAAATAACGCAGTTAAAGAGATGCAAAATTGTTATAGATTTTCAAATGAATATGTAGAAAAACAAAAGCATATATTAGGAATTATAAAGTAGGGTATAACCTACTTTTTATTTTGTACAACAAATTTACATAAAAAAATATTTTTTTAGAAAAAACATTGAAAAAATGGGAAAAAAGTGGTAAAATAGGAGATATTCGTAATAGAAAGGAAGGATTGTTGAATGTTTAAAATGAAAATGATGGCTCTATTAAAAAATACATCTGTAAAAAGAGCCTTAATAATTTTATTGGTTATAATAACAACAATAGGGATTATAACTTGGCCAAAATCAAATGCTGATTCACAAATAAGTGTAGCATTTAGAGCAACTTCAATGAATGTAAAAGCTGGAAGTAAGGATATAGAAATGCCAGAGATAGGTCCAGATCAAAGTGATGTTGCAACAAAAGCAAAAAAATATGATAATGTATATTGTATAGATGAGGGAACAACTTTAAGTTATGCAGAATATAACAAAGAATTAAACTTATATAATTCAAAAGAGAGTTCACAATGTTTTAAAAATTATAATTCAGCATTATGGCTAATTGATAATATGTACATAAGTACAGCATCAAATAAAGATGAATTATTAAATTATTTTGCAAATATGTTAACTTCACCAGAAGTTAAAAAAGCTGTATCATCATATGGAAATATAACTACAGACAATATAAAATCATTAAATAAAACAGTTGGTAATGGAAAAGATATAAAAGGAAGAACAATAAATAGAAATTTATTAGAAGTAATAGAACAAGTAGCACTTTGGAACTATACAAATAATGCTAATAATTCTGATAAAGATAAATATGATAAATTCGTTAATGGAGGATTTTCTGGACAAAATATATCTGCTAACGATCAAAATACTTGTAAATATGTTTATTATGCATTAAAATATTTAGCTAATAAAAATTCTAATTATAATTCTAATGGAACAGTAAATAATGTAATTTCATTAGATGCAACAAAAGCTAATATAAATTTGGATAAAAAACAAGTAGGTCCATATTATTTAAAAGCAAATGGAATAGTAATGAACATAGATAGCGCATTTAAATCAAAAATATCTGCAGTAGTAACAAAAACAGACAATACTACTAAAAAGTTAGATTCAAGTAAAATTACAGTAAATAATGATGGAAGTTTCTACATAAATTTTACAGATTGCGGAGAAATTTCAAAATCAGAGCTAACAATTGCGTCAATATATTCTGGTTCAGTTACAACTGCGAATGTAATTGTAAATGCTAAAAATCAAAATTTACTAAATTTGAAAAAAACAGCAAATGTTAAAAATTTAAGTGATAAAAAAGAAATATCTGTATCAGGAAAATATTCAGTCGTATTAATAAAAGTTGATAAAAATGGTCATGCTGTAACAAATAATCCAGCTACATTCTCTGTTACAGGAAAGATAACTAAAAAAGATATTAAAACAAATGCTGATGGTATGGTTTCACTTGTGGCAAATCAAAAAATTGAATCTGAAAAAGCTAAGGATTCATATGTAATTAAAGAAGAAACTGCACCAGAAGGATTTATAAAATATGATGGAAATATAAATCTAAGTGTTTCATTCAAAAAGGAAGGAACTAACTATATATTAGATAAAGATAATGTAAAAGTTGAAGGAACTGGAACAAATGGTACAGTAAAATCAAGAGTGCCAAGTAATACAACAATAGAAATATACATTCCAAATGACGAAGAAGAAAAACCAAAATTTGATTTAGCTTTAAGAAAATTCATATCAAAAGTAGATGGTGTAGCACCAACTGTTAGCAGAGAACCTGTTATAGATGCACAATCTAAAACATTATTAGATAGCACAGGAACAGCTGCATATCATCATACTAAGGATAGTTTAAAAGTAAAAGTTGGAAGTAAAATTGAATATACATTAAGAGTATATAATGAAGGTGAAGTTGATGGTTATGCTAAAGAAATAACTGATTATTTACCACAAGACTTAAAATTCGTAAAAATAGCAGATGAAAGCGCTAAAGAATATACAACAACTTCTACAAGCGAAGATAACAAAATTGTATTAAAATATAATGGAAATACAGCAATAAAAGCAAAATCAATAGATAGAATATTAAATAATGAAAAAGATAACATATATCAAGAAGTAAAAGTAATTTGCGAAGTAAAAGAAGGAGCAAAAGGGTATATTACAAACAGAGCAGAAATTACAAATTATGGATATGAAGATAAAGAAACTTGGAAAGAAGCAAAAGCCATAAATGATGTTGATAGAGATTCTGTACAAAATACCATTTCAAATTCATTAAATCTTGATAAATGGTATGAAAACAGAAAATCTTATTCAGAAACTGATGCTTCAGGAAAAGCAACAACAATAAAAGATTATTATCCTGGAGAGCAAGATGATGATGATTTTGAAACTGTTGAAGTTAAAGAATTAACTGGTAAATATAGTGTTGTAATTAAAAAAGTTGATGCATCAAACAAAAACCAAGGATTAGCTGGAGCATATTTTACAATTGACGAAAATTCAAAAAGCGGAAAAGTTGGTCCAACTGATACTAATGGTTACATAGATGTTAGAAAAGATATAACAATATCAAAAACTGGAACTCAAACAGTATTAAACATAAAAGAAGAAACTGCACCAGATGGATATAAACCATATAATGGAACTATATCTTTAACAATATCAGCAAAAGAAAGTACAGAAAAATATATCTTAGACAAGGAAAACACTAAATTAACTCAAAAATCAGCAGACAATCAAGAAAATACTTCAAATGGAGAAGTTACTTGTAATATAAATGAAGAAAAATCTTTAATTACAATAACTATTCCAAATGAAAAAAAGGTATTTGACTTAGCATTACGTAAATGGGTAACACAAGCAATAGTAACAGAAAATGGTCAAACTTATGTTACAGATACAGGACATAAAGCTGAGGATGAACCAGAAGAAATTGTAAAAGTTGACTTAAAAAAGAGCAAATTAAATGATGTTGTAGTTAAATTTAATTATTCAATAAGAGTAACTAACGAAGGTGAAATAGCTGGATATGCTAAGGAAGTTTCTGATTATATTCCTAATGGATTAAAATTTGTAGCAGAGGATAATCCTGATTGGACAGAAAAAGATGGAAAAATAGTAACTAGAGCATTAGAAAATACATTATTACAACCAGGAGAAAGCGCAGAAGTTAAAGTATTATTAACATGGGTTAATAGTGCTAATAATATGGGAGTAATGACAAATACAGCTGAAATTAGTGAAGACTATAATGATTTTGGAATTCCAGATAGAGATTCAACTCCAAACAATAAAGTACCAGGAGAAGACGATATAGATGATGCACCAGTAATGTTAACAGTAAAAACTGGATCTGATGTTATAATTTATATATCAGTTGCTTGTGGAATACTTGCAATATTAGGAGTAGGAATTTTTGGAATAAAAAAATATCTTAAATAAAAAATAAAAAATCAGTTCATATGAGCTGATTTTTTATTTTTTAATATTTGAAACAAATGTTCTTATTTTTATTGACTTTGATTTTTTGTTATGATATAAAATATTAAAATAAAATTGCAAGGGAGATTTTTGTCATATGAAATTTGTACATATTGCAGACATGCATTTTGATACATCCTTTACTCAATTGAGCAATAGTGAAAATTTAGGAAATTTAAGAAGACTTGAGCAAAAAAAAGTTTTTAAAAAAGTAATTGAATATATAAAAAATAACAATATTGAGTATTTTTTTATTGCAGGTGATCTATATGAACACAATTATATAAGAGAAAGTACAATCGAATATATTAATAATTTATTTAAAGAAATACCAAATACTAAAATTTTTATTACGCCAGGAAATCATGATCCATATTTAAAGAATTCATTTTATAATAAATTTAGATGGAATGATAATGTTCATATTTTTGGACCTAATATATCTGTTGTAAATTGTGGAGATGTTAATATATATGGATTTGGATTTGATGATTTTTATTATACAAATTCAGAGCTAGATTCGTTTGAATTGAATAATAAAAGTGCAATTAATATACTAATTACTCATGCCACATTAAATGGAACAAATAATGTTGAAAAACAGTATAATGCAATTCAAAAATATACTTTAGATAGAATAGGCTTTGATTATGTTGCATTAGGTCACATTCACAAAAGTAATTATACTCCAACTGAACGAATTGTATATCCAGGTTCAACTGTTTCAATTGGTTTTGATGAACCTGGAAAACATGGAATGGTATGTGGTGAAATTACAAAAGAAAGCTTTAAAACAGAGTTTATACCACTTGATGAAACAGAATTTAAAGTTGAAAATGTGGATATTTCAAATCTTAATGCTATGGATGAATTAGTCGAATATTTAAATGAACTACAGACTAATGAGATGGATTATTATGAAATATGTTTGGTTGGAAATAAAAATTTTGAAATAGATATGTATAATCTAAAAAAGATGATAAATCAAAAAAATATCATAAAAATCAAAGATTTATCAAAAATGAGTTATGATATTGAAGCAATATCAAAAGAAAATACTTTAAAAGGTTTATTTGTAAAAGAGCTATTAAATCAAATGGAGGAAAATCCAGAAAATAAAAAAATAATAGAGCAAGCTTTAGAAATAGGTCTTGAAATATTAGAAAAATAATAGAGGTGTGTTATTTGAAAATTGACGAATTGAAAGTTAATTCTTATGGAAAAATAAAAAATAAAGATATTAAATTTGAAGATGGAATTAATATAATATATGGAGAGAATGAACGCGGAAAATCAACTTTACTTAATTTTATAGTTAATATGTTTTATGGAACATCAAAAAATAAAAAAGGAAAGATTATGTCCGATTTTGATAAGTATAAACCTTGGGATACTGAAGAATTTTCTGGTAAAATTAAATATACATTAGATAATGGCAAAAATTATGAGGTATTTAGAGAATTTAGTAAAAAGAATCCAAAAATTTATGATGAAAATATGGAAGATGTTTCAAAAGAATATTCTATAGATAAAAATACAGGAAACCAATTTTTTTATGAACAAACAAAGGTTGATGAACAAGCATTTACATCAACAGTTGTTTCATATCAAAATGAAGTTGAATTAGATAATCAAACTCAAAATATATTATTACAAAAAATTGCAAATACTTCTTCAACAGGTGCTGATAATATATCATACAAAAAAGCATTTGATAAATTAAATAAAAAAAAATTAGATGAAATTGGTACAACAAGAAGCCAAGGAAAGCCAATAAATATTGCAATAAGAGAAATTGAAAATTTAACAAGTATAAATGAATCTTTAAGAAGATACGAAAATTATAAATATGAAATAGAAGATAAAAAATATGCTTTACAAAATGATATTTTTAAAATGAATAATCAGTATGAATTTGCAAATAAAATTAATTTTATTAAGCAACAACAAAAAGTAGAAGAAGAAAAATTAAAATATGGTGAAAATAAAATTGATGATATAGAAAGTAAGATACAAAAACTAATAGATGAAAAGGAAAATGTTGAATCAAATAAAATGACAAAAAGAAATGCTGATATAAAGAAATTTAATCTTACACCATATATTATTGCTTTAGTACTTGGAATATTATTATCAGTAGTTAGTTTTGTAGTTATAAAAAATATAATAATTTCTATTGCATGTATTTTAATAGGAGTTATTATATGCTTGATAGGAATTGGAAAAAACAATAAAATAAAAGCTCAAAATAGTGCAAATGAAAAAGCAAATAATGAAGTTATTCAAAACAACAGAGATATAGAAAAGAAAATATATGAAATAAATGCTCAAATAGAATTATTAGAAAAAAGCCAAAAAGAGCAGGTAAATGAAGTTGAAAAAATAAAAAATGAGCTATTAAAAAATATTAATAATGAAAAGGAAAAATTAAAAAACGATTATTTTGAAAAGGTTGATATTACAGAAATTAATAGATTATTAAATTCTACAAATTTATCATATGAAATAGAAAAAATTCAAAGCAATTTGAATGAAAAAAATATAGAGCTTCATAGATTAGAGCTTGATAAAGAAAACATATTGCCAAAATTAGAAGAGCTTGCAGAAAATGAAGAAAAACTTACATATAACAAAGAAATTTATGAAGAGCTAAAAGAAAAAAATAATGCAATAAATCTAGCCAAACAAGCACTAGAAACAGCATATCAAAAAATGAAAAATGATGTTACTCCAAAATTTACTCAAGAGTTGTCAGAAAATATTAATAACATAACAAATGGAAAATATAACAAAGTAATAATTAATGAAGAAGACGGAATTATAATAGAGCTTCCAAATGGTGAATATAAAAATGCTAATACATTGAGTGTAGGAACAATACAGCAATTATACATGGCATTTAGACTATCTATGGCAGAAGATATTTCGGATGAAGAAATGCCAATTATTTTAGACGAAATATTTGCGTTTTCAGATGATAGCAGAATGGAAGATTCAATAAAAAACTTGTACAATAATTATGCTAATAGTCACCAAATATTATTATTTACATGTACTAATAGAGAAGAACAAATATTACAAAAATTAAATTTTGAATATAATAAAATTACCTTATAAACTAAAAAGTGTTTTAGTATAATTCTATTTAATAAGAATTAAGCTAAAATACTTTTTTTTGAACACTATACTTGATATACTTTCAAAACTATAGTATAATTGCAGAATGTAAAATTGAATAAAGAGGGAGTATGTCATGTTAGTTAGTAAAGATATAATAAATGATTTATACAATAATATAAGTGAAGAAAAATTAAAATTTGCTAAAAAATATAATGATGAAAACAAAATAAAAATCATAAAAGCGACTTATGATGATAATAAAAACTTTGAATTACATGCAAAAGCTAATGGTCATAGGGATACTCACGATATTTTTGTTAAAGCACTAAAGAACGAAATTGTAGATGTAAAATGCACATGTAAAGAATATAAGTCAACTTATGAATCTTGCAGTCATATTATAGCTACTATATTAAAGTTTGCAAATAGTACAGAATATTCTAATATATTTGAAAAACAAGATAAAAAAGATACACGATTTTACGATAGAACGAATAAATATAAAACTTTTAATCAAATTATTAATACATTTTATGACGAACTATGTGCACAAGAGCAAGAAACAAAAACTAGTGCAAAAATTACAACAGATTTAATTGAAATAGAGCCAAAAATTATCTATGATACACAAAACAAAGAAATGTCTGTTGAATTTAAGTTGGGAAATGGAAAGAATTCCTATAAAATAAAAAATTTAATAACATTCTATGATACTTTCTTAAATGAAGGTACATTTAAGTATGGTCAAAAATTAGAGTTTAAACATACACGCTCAATATTTAGAAACAAAGATTTAAAATTACTAGATTTTCTTTTAAAATATTCAGAAATAATTAAATATACTAATGAATCAATCGGGCAACAACGTTATTATGGGAAAGTTATGAATGAAAGCTCTATAATAATATCTAACACATGTTTAGATGAAATGTTTGATGTTTTTGATGGTGAATATATAAAAATAAAAAAAGATTATAATGAAGATAAAATATTATTTTTAAATGAAGCACCAGATATTAAGTTTATATTAGAAGAAGAAAATGAAAAGGAATATAAATTATATCCTAATATAGATATATATAATTATGATGTTTTATATGGAAAAAAATATTTATATATGATTATTGAAGATGTAATTTATAGATGTCCAATGGATTTTAAAAATTCAATTTTAAAATTATTGGAATTATTTAAAAATAACTTTACTAAAGAAATTTTGTTTAAAAAGACAGATATACCAAAGTTATTTTCATTAGTAGTACCAAGTATAAAAAAGAATCTTGAAGTAAAAAATGTAAATACAGAAGAGCTTGAAAAATACATACCACAGGAGTTATATGTAAAAGTATATTTGGATTCTAATGAAAGTAATTTTATAACAGCAGATATAAAATTTGGATATAAAGATTTTGAATTTAATCCACTAATTGAAAATAAAAATATAAAAATTCCAAGAGATGTTGTTAAAGAAACTAAAACACTAGAAACTTTTATACAAACAGGTTTTATGTTAGATCAACAAAATGGTAGATTAGTATTAACTGATGATGAAAAAATATATAATTTCCTATCAGAAGAAATTATGTATTATATGAAAAATTTTGAAATTTTAGCAACAGATGCTTTTAAAAAGAAAGAGATAAGACATCCTAAAATTTCAAATATTGGAATAAAAATTGAAAATAATTTATTAAAAATAAATTTAAGTGAATTTAATTTTTCACCATCTGAACTTGCAGAAATAATGGAAAAATATAAATTAAGAAAAAAATATTATAAGTTAACAGATGGAAGTTTTATTGATTTAGAAGAAAATGAAACTTTAGATTTTTTAGAAAAATTAAATATTGACGGTTCATTAAATTATGAAGATTTAGAATCTGGAGAGCTAGATTTACCTGTATATAGAACATTATATTTAGATAAATTGCTAAAAGGTACTAGTATGAATGTTTATAAAAGCAAGGAATATAAAGACTTAATAAATGATATTCAAAATGTAAATGATGAGTATATAAAAATACCAAAAGGTTTAAATGCTACATTAAGAAGATATCAAGAAATTGGTTATAAATGGCTAAAAACACTAGATATGTACGGATTAGGTGGGATTCTTGCTGATGATATGGGTCTTGGAAAAACATTACAAGTAATTAGTTTATTATTAGATTATAATGAAAATAGTGAAGAAAAAAGAACAAGTATGGTTGTATGCCCAAGCTCTTTAGCTTTAAATTGGTTTAATGAAATAAATAAATTTGCACCAACATTAAAAACAACTGTTATTGCAGGAAATGCAGAAGAGCGAAAAAGATTAATTCAAAAATTACAAGATTATGATATAATAATAACTTCATATGATTTATTAAAACGTGATGTAGATACATATACAGAAATAAATTATGAATATAAATTTATAATTGCCGATGAAGCTCAATATATAAAAAATAACAATACACAAAACTTTAAAGCAATAAAGAAAATCAAAGCGCAAACAAAATTTGCTTTAACAGGAACTCCAATTGAAAACTCGCTTGCTGAACTATGGTCAATATTCGATTTTTCAATGCCAGGTTATTTATATAGTTATAGAAAATTTAAAGAGTCATTTGAGACACCAATTATAAAAGAAGAAGACACATATAAAATGAGCAAACTTAAAATGTTAATTGAACCATTTATTTTAAGAAGAATAAAAGAAGAAGTTTTAACTGAATTACCAGAAAAAACAGTTACTGTTTTAAATAGTGAAATGGAAGAAGAGCAACAAAAATTATATATGTCATATATGTCAAAAGCAAGAGAAGAAGTTGAAAATGAACTTATTGCAAGTGGTTTTGAAAAAAATCAAATGAAGATATTAGCACTATTAATGAGATTAAGACAAATATGTTGTCATCCAAAGCTTTTTATTGATAATTATGATGGTGGAAGTGGAAAATTAAATCAATGTATGGAAATCATAAAAGATGCAGTACAAGGAAATCATAAAATACTTTTATTTTCTGGATATACATCAATGTTTGATATAATAGAAAAAGAGCTTGAAAAAGAAGATATTAAATATTTCAAATTAACAGGACAAACAAAAGTAAGCGAAAGAATTGAACTTGTTGATGAATTTAATGAAAATAATGATATAAAGGTATTTTTAATATCACTAAAAGCAGGTGGAACAGGACTAAACTTAATAGGTGCAGACATGGTTATACACTATGACCCTTGGTGGAATATCTCAGCAGAAAATCAAGCAACAGATAGAACATACAGAATTGGACAAAAACGAAATGTTCAAGTATATAAATTGATAACTAAAAATTCTATAGAAGAAAAAATATATGAATTACAACAAAAGAAAGCAAAACTTGTGGATAATATGTTATCAACAAACGAAACATTTATTAGTAAATTATCTAAAGATGAGATAATGGATTTATTTAAATAATTAAAAAATATAAAGATTAAATGCTTACAAAGATGGGTGGTCAAGGGGTTGTCAATGGGGACGGTTCTTTTTGACACATCCATTTTTTTCGATATTAAAATTTTTAGTTATGATGTGTCAAAAAGAACCGTCCCCATTGACAACCTAATTTATATAAGTTTTGTTCTTGAATTATTTTAATTGCATGATATAATAAAAAACAATAATTTATGAAGGGATTAGAATTTTATGAAAGATTATATAACAATAATAGGAGCAGGTCTTGCAGGGTCTGAAGCAGCATATCAAATTGCAAAAAGGGGAATTAATGTTAAATTATATGAAATGAAACCACAAAAGTTTTCTCCAGCACATTCAAATGAAAATTTTGCAGAAATAGTGTGTAGTAATTCTTTTAAATCAAATTTACATACAAATGCTTGTGGTTTATTAAAAGAAGAGCTAAGAATATTAGATTCATTACTTATAAAGATTGCAGATGAAACAGCAGTACCAGCAGGCCAAGCCTTAGCTGTTGATAGAGCACTTTTTTCTAAAAGAGTAACAGAAAAAATAAAATCAATGCCAAATATTGAAATTATAAATAAAGAAATAGGAAATGAAGTTCATTTAAAAGATTTAGCAGAGGAAGGTATAGTAATTATAGCTACAGGTCCATTAACATCAGATAAATTATCAGATGAAATATTACAAATAACAGGTGACGATGATTTACATTTTTATGATGCTGCTGCTCCAATTGTTTCAAAAGATTCAATAAATATGGATATTGCCTTTTGGGGAGATAGATATGACCAAGAAAGAGCAAAAGAAGAAGATATTGAAGATTGGAGACAACGAATAAAAGATGTAAAAAAATCAGACTATATAAATTTGCCAATGAGCAAAGATGAGTATGAAAATTTTTGGAATGAGTTAGTAAATGCAGAAGTAGTTGAATTACATGAATTTGAAAAAAGAGAGATTTTTGAAGGTTGTATGCCACTAGAAGTTATGGCAAAACGCGGAATTGACACCTTAAGGTATGGACCATTAAAACCAGTAGGATTTACTGACCCTAGAACAGGTTATAGACCATATGCTGTTGTTCAATTAAGACAAGACAATTCAGAAGGAACAATTTACAATATAGTAGGATTTCAAACAAATTTAAAATTCGGTGAACAAAAAAGAGTATTTAGTCAAATTCCAGGATTAGAAAATGCAGAGTTTGAAAAATATGGAGTTATGCACAGAAACACATATATAAATTCAACAAAGTTATTAGATAATACTTACAACTTTAAACAAAATACTAATATATTTTTTGCAGGACAAATAACAGGCGTAGAAGGATATGTAGAATCAATATCATCAGGTCTTGTTTCAGCATTAAATGCAATTAACAAATTTAATAATATAAACACAAAAACAGAATTTAGTGAATTAACAATGATAGGAGCACTGGCAAAATATATATCAACACCAAACGAAAAATTTCAACCAATGAACGCAAATTTTGGTATATTACCACAATTAGATGAAAAAATAAGAGACAAAAAATTACGATACGAAAAACTAGCAGATAGGTCTTTATTGCAGTTCTAAAAATTGTAAAAAAATGTAATTTGGGGATAGACAAATGGATTTTTTAATAATATAATAAAAAAAACAAAAGCGGAGGTTGAACAAATGGCAGATTTGAAATTTGAAATAATAAAAAAAATTGGAGTGCTATCAGAAACAGAAAAAGGATGGAAAAAGGAAATTAATTTAGTAAAATGGAATGATTTTGCACCAAAATATGATCTTCGTGACTGGAACGAAGACCACACAAGAATGGGAAAAGGCATTACTTTAACTGAAGATGAATTGAATAAATTAAAAGAAACTTTAGAAAATATGTAATATATAGAGAAAGAAAAGGTTGTAAAATGGAAGAAAATTTTAAGGATATTTTAGATTCAATTAATACATTGCATAAAAAATATAGATCAAAAGAGTATCTAGAAACAATAGAGCATTTTAATAGAGACTCTAAAGATTTGGTAAAAATTCTTGAAAAATATAAAGTTAATGAAAATAAAATAAAAAAGACTAAAAAGAAAGTTAAGCTAAAAAAGAATTACGAAAAAAATAATCATACATATAAAAAAATAGAGGCTATGTCATAGGCTCTATTTTTTTATATGTATGATTTTTGAAAATACAAATTCTTTTATGTGTTACAACCGAGCTCTTTAAAAAACTAAATTTTCTACACAAAACAAACAAGCTTAGTAAAAAGTTAAAAATTTCGCTAAAATACAAAATAAATATATAAGAATTTATTCCAAATTGTGGTATTAAAAATTTAATAAATAAAATGCTAATTAACAAATCAAAGATATTAATTATCATTACATATACTTGAAGGTTAAGGCTCTTTAATAGGCTATCTATAACACTATCCATATAAATATATACAATAATTGGTGAGAGTATTTTTATATAGAATTCAACTGATAATGTTTTATATAAATTATCATCAATCCAGTGCGAAAAAACTATCAAAACGATTGTAGTAATAATAGAAAATATAAAAGTTAATATTAGACACTTTTTTGTTATCTTTATAATTTTATTCAAATCTGTATTAATATTATATTTTGAAAGTTTTGGTATCAATAAATTACTATATGACTGTATAAATGTTAAAGGAAATAAAATTAAACTCATTACAGTGCTAGAAATTAAACCATAATAAGATAGAGCTTCATTATGTGATAAACCATATTGTACTAAAGCAAGTGGAATTAAAGTATTTTTTAATGTAGAAAGACCAGATTTTATATATGTAGTAAGTGCTACAGGTAATGAAATTTTGCATATTTCTTTAATAAAATTAGATTGATAATTTGTGCTAGTAAAACTTTTTTTATAATCAATATTATAATAATAAATTAAGTATACAAATGAACAAATATCAGCAATAACAGTACTTATTACAAGAACAAAGCATATTTGATAATTATTTGTGAAAAAATTATTATAATAAAAAAGCAAAATAATAGAAATTTGCATTAATATTTCAATAACTTGTGAAATAATTACCGTTTTTATTTTTTCATATGCCATAAAGTAACCATTTAAGCAAGAGGATAAAGAGCAAAAAGGTAAAGCAATTGCTAATATATATAACAAATTAATTGAAATAGTATTATTTAAAATATTATTTGTAATATAAGGAGAAAATATTATCATAATAAAAATAGAAAACAAGCTAAAAAAAATACAATATTTAAAACAGCTCTTGATTATATTATGAACATTTTTTGATTTATTAAAAGAATAATCTTCAGATACCAATCTAGTAGATGAAAGATTTATTCCAGACAAAGCTATTGTTAGAAAAAATGCAAATACAGATAATATAATTCCAAATGTACCTAATAAGGAGCTACTTATTTTATTAGATAAAAATATGTTAAATAAAACAGCAATTAAACGTAAAAATAAAGTTGAAATAGTAAGAATTAAACCATTTTTTATAAAGGTATTTATTTTTTTCATTAAGTCCTCCATATATACTAATAATAAGAATATATGTGGGTCAAAATAAAGTATTCGAAAAAAAATAATAAAAAACAAAAAAGCACTTTTTCGAGTGCTTTTTCTGAAAATAAAAGGGGATGTTGTATTGTTAGTAACTGGAGTAAAATTTGTTACTAACATTATAAATAATATAACAATGAATTTTGTCCATATTGTGAACTCAAAGTGTTTTGTATGAAAAATATAAATAAATATTTTAGCAATAGAGAATTAAAATGATGTATAATGAAAAAAATATAATTGACAAAAAAAAGTTCAAAATTTATAATTTATATAAAGAAAAACAAAAGAGGGAGAAAAATTATGATTAGTGAAAATAAACTACAAGAAATATGTGATAAATATCAAATTAACTTTGAAAAATTGGTAAAGAATAATCCAAATATTTTAAGTAATGGTGAAGAAAATAATATCAAGTATGTTTTGGAATTCTTAAAAAATGAATTAAAAATTAGTGCAAATAATATTGAAAAATGTCCAAGCATTTTATACAAAGCTGTTGATAATATAGAATTAAATTGGCAATTTTTAAAAAAAGAAAATATAACAGTGTCAAACATTGAAAGTTGTTTACATATATTATCATCTGAACCGGTAGAATTGAAAAGAACATATGAATATATTGAAAAAAATTATGGGCTAATATATTTAAATAGTAATACAAGTATATTAAGAGTAAAGCTAGAAAGAATTCATGCAATAGAGCAAAATTTCCAAGAATTAAACCAAAAACAGAAATTGCAAGCGGCAACGTCAAGACTGGATATTGATGAGATAAAAAAAATGATAGAAGTGTGCAATAAGAATGGAATAGAAATAACAGGCTCAGTTTTTATGAAAACAGCAGATGAGATAGAGAAAATAGTAGAAGTGTGCAATAAGAATGGAATAGAAATAACAGGCACAGTTTTTATGAAAACAGCAGATGAGATAGAGAAAATAGTAGAAGTGTGCAATAAGAATGGAATAGAAATAACAGGC
>OLGY01000161.1_pt1 | contig 59007 bp, 51 predicted proteins | sample 1605951 | NCBI WGS metagenome assembly OLGY01 (sample SAMN03283280) | human gut metagenome | biome: human-associated habitat; material: feces | host: Homo sapiens | place: Peru | collected 2012
CATCGAATTGCATGCAAGCATGCATCGATGATACCTTTTGACCCTTTAATCATAATAGTAAAAAGATGCAGATTTGCAAATATGACGAGAATTAACGTGGAGATACAATAATGCAGGAAAATGAGAAAGACAAAAGATTAGAAAAACAGCTTGATTTCATCAGAGAAATCGACAAGGAAAAGGAGATATTCCGCCAGACTTATTTAGCTGATGCAAGCCGCAAGGAAAATGATGCGGAGCATGCCTGGCATATGGCTATCATGACCATGCTCTTGAGCGAGTATGCCAACGAGAAGATAGACGTGCTAAAGACAGTAGGAATGCTTTTGATACACGACATAGTAGAGATTGACGCAGGAGACACATATGCCTATGATGAGGCAGGCAAGGCCACACAGCATGAGCGTGAGCAGAAGGCGGCGGAGCGTATATACGGACTCTTGCCAAAGGAACAGGGCGAGCCGCTTTTAGAGCTGTGGGAGGAATTTGAGGCGCAGCAGACACCGGAAGCCAGATTTGCCCGCACCATGGACAATATTCAGCCAATGCTCCTAAACGATGCGTCAGGCGGGCTTTCATGGCGTGAGCACAGTGTAAAGCTGTCGCAGATACTCGGCAGAAATAAGCGCACAGCACTTGGCTCAGAGAAAATCTGGGATTATGCGTTTAACAATATACTGAAAAAGCATGTTGAGGGCGGAAATATCATAGATGATGAGGGCGTCTTCTCTGCGGAAGCCGGCGCGTGTGCAAAAGCCAGCGAGCGTAATGGACGGTAATAATGATTTACTGAAAAATCACGTATAATTCTATTGTAGACCGTCGTCTTGTATGATATACTTTACTGGATTAAATCGGTGAACTAAATATAAGGTAACTATTCAAGGCTGCTTAAATAGTTACCTGACAAGTATATTGAGCTTCATCGAAATCCACAGAATAAAACACACGGAGGAATCAAAATGAATATTGTATGCTTAGACCTTGAGGGAGTATTGGTACCTGAAATCTGGATTGCATTTGCAAAGGAGACAGGCATTCCTGAGCTTGAAAAGACAACAAGAGATGAGCCTGATTATGATAAGCTCATGAACTATAGAATAAATATTTTAAAGGAGCACGGACTCGGATTAAAAGAAATCCAGGAGACAATCGCAAAGATAGATCCAATGCCTGGCGCAAAGGAGTTCTTGGATGAGCTTCGTTCAATCACACAGGTAATCATCATCAGTGATACATTTTCACAGTTTGCAGGCCCGCTCATGAAGAAGCTCGGCTGGCCAACAATTTTTTGTAACGAGCTTGAGGTTGCTGAAGATGGCGAGATTACAGGCTTTAGAATGAGATGTGAGCAGTCAAAGCTTACAACTGTAAAGGCACTGCAGTCTATCGGATACGATACCATCGCAAGCGGTGACAGCCACAACGATTTAGGCATGATACAGGCAAGCAAGGCAGGCTTCCTTTTCAGAAGCACAGATGCCATCAAGAAGGACTACCCTGAGCTTCCTGCATATGAGACATATGATGAGCTGCTTGCAGCGATTAAAGCAGCATTATAATCATAAATATAGTTGAAAAAAGCTTCCCACATGATATTTTAGAGTGGACACATCCACCTGTACATGTGGGAAGTTTCTATATATTTATGTCATGCAAAATCATATGAAAGAAGGTATAGTGAAGATGTATACGGTAACACACATATATGAGGCTGATTTTGGCTGTGAGGAAAGAGCAGACGGCGCAAAAGCAAAATGCGTGGTTTATCTCGAGGACGAAAACGGCAGACAGCGTCATGTAGAGGTTGAGGATGAATGGCTTACGGCAAATGGGATAGAAGAGGGAAGCAGCTGGAAAGAAAATATCACAGATGAAGCCTGAATCATAAACTATGAGATTAATTATGTGATTAGAGTATGTGAATAAATTTTGTGTAGATGCACATTGTGTATTGACAACAGTATAAAAGGTGCTATAATAAAATCAACATATGAACAATCATTCATATGTTCAATGAAAAACGTACAGTAAAACAAATAATTCATGAAAATAAGGAGAACACCACTATGAAGAAGACTTACAAAATCGATGTAGACTGCGCTAACTGCGCCAACAAGATGGAGGATGCCGCAAAGAATACAGCAGGTGTAAAGGATGCTACAGTCAATTTCATGACACTCAAGATGAGCGTTGAGTTTGAGGAAGGACAGGATGCAAAGGTAGTTATGCAGGAGGTTCTTAAGAACTGTAAAAAGGTAGAGGACGACTGCGAGATTTTCTTATAAATTGCCGGGTGCAGGAATGACAAATGATATTATTTCAATGCTGCGCTATGGTAAGGGTGATTATCAAGAGATTATAACGAATGGAGCTTTGGCGTATGAATAAAAAGCAGAAAAAAGTACTTACGCGTATCATAATCGCAGCGGTACTCATGATTATATTACATTTCATACCGGTTAAGGGAATTATCAGGTTCCTGCTTTACATGGTGCCTTATCTGGTTATAGGATACGATATCCTGAAAAAAGCATTTAAGGGAATCAAAAACAAGCAGGTATTTGATGAAAACTTCCTGATGGCGGTTGCCACTGTAGGTGCGATAGCGGTTGCACTCTATGAGAATGGTGACTATACAGAGGCTATAGCCGTTATGCTTTTCTACCAGATAGGAGAGCTGTTTCAGAGCTATGCAGTCGGAAAGAGCCGTAAGAATATCAGCGAGCTCATGGATATCAGACCCGACTATGCCAATATTGAGGTGGACGGAAAGCTCACCCAGGTTGATCCTGATGAGGTTGCTATCGGCTCAGTAATCGTGGTACAGCCCGGTGAAAAGGTTCCTATCGACGGTGTGATAGTTGAGGGTTCATCTACATTAAACACCAGTGCGCTTACAGGTGAGAGCGTGCCGAGGGATGCAAAATGCGGTGATGAGATAATCAGCGGATGCATCAATATGTCCGGTGTTTTAAAGATTAAAACGACCAAAGAGTTTGGCGAATCAACGGTTTCAAAGATACTTGACCTCGTTGAAAATTCAAGCTCAAAGAAATCAAAATCAGAAAACTTCATATCAAAATTTGCCAAGTATTATACTCCGGCTGTCTGCTACAGTGCACTTGCGCTTGCGATACTGCCACCGCTTGTCAGAATACTTTTCATGTCAGCCGCACCACAGTGGGGCAGCTGGATATACAGGGCACTTACCTTCCTTGTAATAAGCTGTCCGTGCGCGCTGGTCATCAGTATTCCGCTCAGCTTTTTTGCAGGAATCGGAGGCGCCAGCCGCGAGGGTGTTCTTGTAAAGGGCTCAAACTATCTTGAGACCTTATCACAGACCAGATACGTTGTATTTGACAAGACCGGCACCATGACAGAGGGCGTTTTCGAGGTGGCAGGAGTCTACGACAATACGCTCGATAGAGAAAAGGTGCTCGAGTACGCAGCACTTGCAGAGAGCAGCTCATCGCATCCAATCAGCAGGAGCTTACAGAAGGCGTATGGAAAGGAAATCGACAGAACCCGCGTGACAGACGTTGAGGAAATCAGCGGCCACGGAATCACCGCAAAGGTAGATGGCGTATCGGTAGCGGCAGGAAACTACAAGCTTATGAAAAAGCTGGGCTTAAGCTACAGTGAGACTGACAAGGTCGGCACCATAGTCCATATCGCAATAGACGGCAACTATGAGGGCTATATCCTTATTTCAGATAAGATAAAACCAACCTCAGCGGCAGCAATAAAGGCATTGAAAAAAGCCGGAATAAAAGGTACAATAATGCTTACAGGCGATTCAAGGACAGTAGCCGACTCAGTAGCGGCAGAGCTGGGAATTGATGAAGTATACAGTGAGCTTTTACCGGGCGATAAGGTGGCAAAGGTGGAGGAACTGCTCGCAAGAAAGGGCAGCAAAGAAAAGCTCGCCTTCGTCGGAGACGGAATCAACGATGCACCGGTGCTCTCAAGAGCAGATATCGGAATTGCAATGGGCGCCATGGGCTCAGATGCAGCAATCGAAGCCGCAGATATCGTCCTCATGGATGATGACCCGCTAAAGATAGCAAAAGCAATAAAAATATCGCGTAAATGCCTGCGAATAGTATATGAAAACACATACTTCGCAATAGGCATCAAGCTGATCTGCCTTGTGCTCGGAGCAGTCGGAATAGCCAATATGTGGCTCGCAATATTTGCAGACGTAGGAGTAATGGTGATAGCAGTGCTAAATGCAATCCGCGCATTATTCGTACACAAGCTCTAAATGCATAGAGCCCAAAGAGCAGAATTATTAAATAAAAAATACGAGACAGAATGCACCCAAGAGGTGCACTCTGTCTTTCGCGTATAATAAAAGAAGTTACTGTTCACACGAAAGTGTGACAGTAACAAAAGACAATTAAACGGCAATAGCTAATAAACAAAAGCTAAGTAAATTCTTGCAGTGCCCCCACACGCATTCGGACCAGCCCCGTAACTGTGAAGGCACTGAGCAGTTACGCTCCCGCCAATACGATGCGTCCATACCCTTCAATGAGCCAAAACCTAAATCATAATTCCTACAGAGTCTTAATATCGAAATACTGAGCGAGGGCACATGCAATTTATGCAGAGCACCCGCCCCATAGCCAATAAAGTAAAAATAACGCAAAAATAATGAAAAAATAACGCAGAAAGGACACCACCATGAGCGAAAACATAAATGAACAGATAGAATGCTGCGACTGCAACGAAATCCACGAAGATCTTCTGAAAATAGTAAATGATACAATGCCTGAGGAAACTGAGCTCTACGATCTTGCAGAGCTTTTTAAGGTATTTGGCGACTCCACCAGAATCAGAATCCTCTTTGTGTTGTTTGAAGCGGAGGTATGCGTCTGCGACCTTGCAAAGGTGCTCAACATGACACAGTCCGCCATATCACATCAGCTTAGGATATTAAAGGCCAACAAGCTCGTAAACAGCAGACGTGAGGGCAAATCAGTGTTTTATTCCCTTGCCGACGGACATGTGCGCACAATCATTGCGCAGGGACGCGAGCATATCGAGGAATAATACAGGGAGGAATATACGTGACAGAATTAGAAGAATACTATAATAAATTCAACGAGGAAAAGCGCCTAAACAGCCGTCACGGCAGGGTAGAGTTTATCACATCTATGAAGTATATACACGATTGTCTTGGCAGCTTGATGAATGAGAAGCAGCTTGATGATGAGGATTATCCGTCTGATGCAGAAGTAGCGGAAGCAGATAATAAAGTAGTAAATCTGGCTTCTGATGAAAAAATGCTAAGGGATATAAAAGCACTTCGCTCACAAATAAAAATCTTGGATGTCGGTGCGGGAACAGGCAGGTATTCAGTGCCGCTTGCCGAGGAGGGATATGATGTGACTGCACTCGAGTTAGTCAAGCATAACCTTGGAAGACTGAAGCAAAAGAGTGATAAAGTAAAGGCATACCAGGGCAATGCCACAAAGCTTAAAAAGTTTGGAAACGATGAATTTGACCTCACTCTTGTATTCGGACCAATGTATCATCTGAAGTCGGCGGAGGAAAAGCTTGCCGCATTGAATGAGGCAAAAAGGGTGACAAAACCGGGTGGTTACATACTTGTGGCATACATTATGAATGAGTACAGCGTGATAACCTATGCCATAAAGGAGAAGCATATAAAAGAGGGCATAGAGGGCGGAATGCTCGATGAGAGCTTCCATTGTACAGAAAAAGCTAATGATTTGTACAGTTTTGTCCGATTAGAAGATATAGAGGCTTTAAATGCACAGGCAGCTCTTACACGCGAAAAGATAATAGCAGCCGATGGCGCGGCAAATTATATCAGACCATTTTTGAATGCTCTTGACGAGGAAGAGTTTGATATGTTTGTACAGTACCATCTTTCCACATGTGAGAGAGCAGACCTGATGGGAGCAAGTGCGCACACGGTTGATATTCTAAGAGTGTGGTAGTTTTGAATAAAGTCTGTTATTATGACGGCTTATCCAGTGTGTCGTAAAACCCCCTGCTTTAGCTGTGGGGAGTGTCAAGCCTGAATAACAACAGAAAAGTATAATATAACATATGAGGAGAAATATGAAAAACAAGGGATTAAAAATTCTATTATCTGTGCTTTTGGTTTTATGCATTATTATGGCGGGAGCACTCATAGGAAAAGAATATATTGCAGATAATATAAAGGAAGCCGCTAACCAGAATGGTGTTGGTGTAGTAAAAGACACATCGGCTGCCGGAGAAGAAGATGATAACGCAGTTGACAGTGTAGCACAAGGCACAGAGAGTACACAGTCTGATGCAGCAGCCGAAACTGAGAATACGCAAGCGGATACACTAAAGCCACAGATGTCAACCATAGTGATTACGGCTACAGGAGACTGTACACTCGGCAACAATCAGGAGCAAAGCTATGACGGAAGCTTTAATTCTTATTATGACTCAAAGGGACAGGACTACTTTTTCGGCGGCGTGAGAGATATTTTTGAGGCTGACGATATGACACTCATCAATCTGGAGTGTGTGCTATCGGATGCGACAGAGCGCGTCGAAAAGCGTTGGAACCTTAAGGGAAAGCCCGGCTACATCGGAATTATGACGGGAAGCTCCATCGAGGCCTGCAGTCTTGGAAACAATCACACATACGACTATGGACAGAAAGGACTTGACGATACGAGAAGCGTGCTTGAAAATGCCGGGATAGAGTATGGCTTTAATGATCAGACAGGCATTTACGAGACAGCTGATGGGACAAGGATTGGAATAGTATCAGCCAGCCTTTTATCACAAAACGGTGACCGTGAGGCATATATCCAAAACGGTATAGCGCAGCTTCGCGAGCAGGGAGCGGCGATAGTTATCGCATGCTGCCACTGGGGCATAGAAGGCGACCATTACCCTAATGACTATCAGCAGGCGGCAGCACACCGTATCATCGACTGGGGAGCAGACCTGGTAGTCGGAAACCACCCTCATGTGCTGCAGGGGATGGAGGTCTATAACGGCAAAATGATATGCTACAGCCTTGGAAATTTCTGCTTCGGAGGCAATAAAAATCCGGCAGACAAGAATACGGCAATTTATCAGCAGGCATTTACTCTGATAAATGGTGAATTGCAGCCGGGCATAGATGCACAGATTATTCCATGCACCTTAAGCAGCACGAGCGCATACAATGATTTCAGGCCGACAGTGGCTTCTGGCGAAAAAGCTCAGGAGATATGCAGTTTAATGAACACATATTCACAAAATTGTAGTAATATAGAGATTGATGAGCTTGGAAAGCTGCATGTAAATTAACAGTAGGTAACTATTCAGAACCACTGAGAAAAAGAAGGGCTGAATAGTTATAATATCATTTTTTTACGGATTAAGATAAAAAGCAGTCATGCAACAAAAGGCATGTACCATCATACAAATATAGTAAGGGAGCAAAGAGCAATATGTATATGTGGAGAGAGCGCAGTAAAGAAGAAAAGCATGAGGATGTAGTAAATACAGGCCTGCTGCCGCTTGATGTGGTAGAGGGATTTAAGATACGTCCGGGCTTTTTCAGAATGTACGGAGCGTGCGTGGCATCAAACGGAGTGAGCTTTACCATCAATTCTCATGGAGCAACAAGGTGCACTCTTTTATTGTTCAAGCCACAGGCATCAAAGCCGTATGCGAGGATTCCGTTTCCTGATTCATATAGGATAGGAGATACCTACTCCATGCTTGTTTTTGATATAAAGCCGGATGAATTTGAGTATGCATTTTCGTTTGACGGACCTTATGAGCCGGCAAAGGGACTTTTGTTTAACGAGGAAAATGTCCTTTTAGACCCATATTCCAGAGCGGTCACTGGACAGCGAAAATGGGGAGAAAAGCCGGAGGGTGGCAAGGATTTTGAGTACAGAGCCAGAGTTGTAAAAAGCAGCTTTGACTGGGGCAACATAAAGCAGCTTGAGCAGCCCTTTGAGGACCTTGTGATTTATGAGACACATGTGAGGGGTTATACAAAGGATAAGTCCTCTGGAGTCAGCGCACCGGGTACATTTGCCGGTTTGAAGGATAAGATTCCGTATCTTAAGGACCTTGGAATAAATGCAGTGGAGCTCATGCCGATTTTTGAGTTCGATGAGATGGAGAGCGCGAGGGTGGTCGATGGTGTGCAGCTTTACAATTACTGGGGCTACAACACAGTATCATTTTTTGCACCGAATACCAGCTATGCCTTCAACGAGGAGCACAACCACGAGGGAGACGAGCTGAAATCGCTGATAAAGGCTTTAAAGGAAAATGGCATAGAGGTCATTCTTGATGTGGTGTTTAACCATACCGCTGAGGGAAATGAGATGGGACCGTGCTTCTCCTTCAAGGGAATAGACAATAACGTGTACTATATGCTTACACCGGATGCACACTACTACAATTTCAGTGGCTGTGGAAACGTTATGAACTGTAATCATCCTGTTGTGCGCAGCTTTATCATAGACTGTCTGAGACACTGGGCCATTGAGTACAGAGTGGATGGCTTCAGATTTGACCTGGCTTCCATTCTCGGAAGAGACCAAAACGGTGCACCTATGGCCAATCCGCCGATTCTTGAGTCGCTGGCATTCGACCCGGTACTTGGCAAGATGAAGCTCATCGCAGAGGCCTGGGATGCAGGCGGACTGTATCAGGTGGGAAGCTTCCCGTCATGGAACAGATGGGCTGAGTGGAACGGCAGATACAGGGATGACATGAGAAGCTTTTTAAAGGGCGATGACGGTATGGCGGGAAATGCCATCACACGTATCACCGGCTCACGCGACCTTTACAGCCCGGAGAGCAGAGGACACAAGGCATCAGTCAATTTCATGACCTGTCATGATGGCTTTACACTGTATGACCTTTACTCATACAATGAAAAGCACAATGAGAAAAACGGCTGGAATAACACAGACGGAGACAACAACGGACATAGCTGGAACTGTGGCGCAGAGGGCGAGACAGATGATCCAAATGTAAACGGACTTAGAAGGCGCCTTATAAAGAATGCATTTGCAGCACTTTTGTGCAGCCGTGGCCCGGCAATGTTTTTTGCGGGCGATGAGTTCTGTAACACCCAGTTTGGAAACAACAATGCGTATTGTCAGGACAATATCATCTCATGGCTCGACTGGAGCAGGCTTGAGGAATTCAAGGAAATCCATGATTTCGTGCGTCATATGATCCAGTTCAGGAAAGAGCATCCTATACTCAGAAAGATGACAAAGCCTTCATCCTGCCAGTTCCCGGAAATCAGTGTGCACAACGGTACACCGTTCAATGCCTCGACTGATTACAAGACAAAGCTTATCGGCATCATGTATGCCGGAAGAAATGAGGAGGACACGGAGGATGATATTGTATTCTATTGCATGAATGCATATTGGGAGCCGCTTGTGATGCAGCTTCCGGTGCTTCCGAACGGAAAACACTGGCATGTGGACACCAACACCAATGCAGAGTATTTTGACGGAGAGGACTTCACGGCAAAGACAGAGCTTTTGGGTGTCAACACCATAAGAGTTCCTGCAAGGACCACGATAATACTTGTGGCAGAATAACAATAAAATCTGCAGCCCGGAACACATTGTGATATGTGCACCGGGCTGTTTTTTGTTACGGTTTTGGCTTAGCCAGTAACATTTCCCCCTTTCATTTTTCAATATATTTTATGTGACATTTGCATCAGCAGCCGGTGATGGTTGTGAAGTGATACCGGAAGGCCTTGTATATATCACATAATCAGTTGTGAGTTGGACAAATTTCGTCTGTGAATCCAAGAAAATAATTGGGTGTGACACCAAAAATTGTACTTAAATGGCAAATGACAAAAATGTCAGGCACTCTACGGCCTGTCCTGTAGCCTGAAATAGTTGATTCTGCACAGCACATGATTTCAGAAAGAGCAATGTTGGTCAAGTTGTGGAGCCTCATCAGATAATCAAGCCTGTCAGGCACAGTTGTACTAATGGTTGATAGTTGCTTTTCTAATAGAAAGTTATTTATACTGCTCATAAATGAATTGTAACACAATAATTACAAAAATCAACAAATATCTAAAAATTACGAAAAATAAAAAATTAAAATTACAATTTTAAATCCAGCCACCATCAAAAGTGATTATCTGTCCTGTGAGGTAATCAGGTGCAGTGATGACGGAGTAAGCCATATCTGCGACCTCACAGGCTGTGGCAAAGCGTCCGGCAGGAATTTCATCGGCCAGCTCAGCGCGTTCTGTCTCATCAAAGCAGCGGTTCATATCGGTATCTATGACACCGCAGGCTATGGCATTTACCGGAATATGCGATGGCGCAAGCTCCTTGCCGAGTGCCTTGGTAAATGCATTTATACCGCCCTTGCAGGCTGAGTATGCCACCTCGCAGGATGCTCCGACATTGCCCCAGACAGATGAAATCTGTAGTATGCGGCCACATTTATCGGCAACCATATAAGGGGTGACGAGCTTTGTAAAGTTAAAAACACCGGTCAGATTTATCGCCACGATATTGTTCCATTCCTCCGGTGTCATGTCGCTCAGCAGCCCGATATGCGATATGCCGGCATTGTTAATGAGCACATCTATATGGCCAAAATGGGAAATGGTATTCGTAACCATATCCTTGGCAAAGAAAAAGTCTCCTACATTTCCGGTGTAGCATAGCACCTCAATTCCGTATGCACAGTGAAGCTCATCAGCCAGAGCCTTTAGCCTGTCAGATGAATTGCGGCAGCAAAGTGAGAGGTTATAGCCATAGGAAGCCAGCTTTTTGGCAATGGCGGCACCGATACCGCGTGAAGCTCCGGTTATTATAGCAGTTTTATTTATGTGATTTGTGTGATTTGTCTGATTTGTCATGGTTTTCTCCTTATGATTTTCATACCCTGTTGTTAGGCTGGGCACAACTGTGTAAATTATTATCATATTTTACCGCATAAATCATACCATAAATATATATTATGGGGTAGACAAAATTATTACGTTGTGATATTATTTAGTAGTTGCAAAACGAATTGCAGACGGCGTGTGGCTCAGTTTGGTAGAGCGCTACGTTCGGGACGTAGAGGTCGCAAGTTCGAATCTTGTCACGCCGATTTATTTATTGATATCTGTTTGGACAGTCACTATCTATTTTATTTTGGGACACGCGCATAGCGTGTTTTTTTATTACTGTTTATTTTGTTCTTTGGAAATCAAAGTAATATATTGCTTTATGGATAGAATGGCGGTAAAATAGTACTAGTGTATTGGCTTGATTTAAGAAAGGGACAGGAAATAGGGGATATGAATATTGTTGCACAAATGTGTGCCATAGCGGTGATGTTCGTTATAATGTATTTTTATGTTTCGCAGAAAAAGATTATATTACACACATCGCGGGCATTTGTTGAGGTATGGATTGCAGGCATGCTGTCACTTTTTTTCGATATTTTTTCACTAGTTGCAATTGAAAAAAGAGCCGTATATCCTCTCACAGCTATAAATATTATTTGCAAATTATATCTCTGGACGGTTACATGGGTTGCCATGGTGGCCTTCTGGTATATATGCGTGGATATTTTCAGGAAAAAAGAGCTTGAGTGCAAATGGAGAAAGAGGCTGTGGATATTTGGAATTATAACGAACATTCTGATAATGTCTGTGCCGGTTAAAATTTATGACTCCGATAATATAGTCTATACATATGGTCCGGCAGTTATTATAACATATGCAGTAACAGTAACTCTGCTGGGGCTTATTTTATTGCTGACAAAAAAATACAGTCAGGTTATAAACCCGAGAAGAAGAAAGAGCATGCAGGTCTGGGTGGCTCTGATGTTTTCGGCGGCGGTTATCCAGTTTTTGAATAATAAAATATTGATTGTCGGCTTTGCGAGTATGATAGGTGTGCTTATCATTTTTATTATGCTTGAAAATCCGATGGCAAATATTGACAGAGATACGGGATTTTTCAATCTCAATGCCTTTTTTGAATACATGAAGGAGGCATACGGACAGGATAAGGATGTATCGATAGTGTGTATTCGCTATGGAGGCAATGGAAATGATTTTTTCTCAAGCGAGATGGAAAAAAGTATTTTTTTCGAGGTTGTTTCATTTATAAAAAATTTACCCGATAATTATGTTTTTAGAAGCTCGGCAAATGAGTATCTGCTGGTTTTTGAGAATGCTGATTGCGCAGAAAAAACAATCGGAATATTGGAACGCAGGTTTGACAAGCCATGGGGTAAGGACAATATGACGATGCTCTTTGGGGAGATATATTATCTAAGCTCCACTGAGCTTGTGCGGAGACCATCGGATATACTGGGGCTTTTTCAATATGCAAAGCGTAACAGAGCTGAGTTTACGGGGCGTGGCGTGATGCTCATAAATAATGAGGTTATCGAGCACATATATGATGAAAATTCGGTTGAGAATAAGATAATAGAGGCGTTGCGTGATAACCGTGTTGAGGTATTTTATCAGCCTATTTATAACACTAAAACGCATAAATTTACATCTGCGGAGGCGCTTGTCAGAATAAGGTCGCGCGAGGGAAATATAATACCTCCGGGCAGATTTATCGCTGTAGCCGAGAAGCGTGGACTCATTTTACGGCTTGGAGAGCGCGTGTTTGAGATGGTGTGCAGATTTATTGTACAGCATGATATACATGCGATGGGACTTGAGTATATTGAATGCAATCTGTCGGTGGTGCAGTGTGCATATGACCATTTAGCACAGGATTTTATTGCAATTATGGAGAAATATCATGTAGATGCAAATGATATTGTGCTTGAGATTACAGAGTCTGCATCTATCACTGAAAAAAAGATACTGCTTGATAATATGAATGCCCTTCGCAAGGTGGGAGTGAGGTTTGCGCTGGATGATTTCGGCACAGGTCAGTCAAATTTAAACTATATTGTTGATATGCCGATTGACATTGTCAAGTTTGACAGAGGCATGACAAATGCATATTTCGACAACGGAAAGGGCAAGCCGGTTATGGATGCCGCAATGGGCATGATTCAGAAGCTAAAGCTTGAGATTGTTTCTGAGGGAATCGAGGAGAAGGAGCAGTTTGCAAAGCTTGATGAGCTTGGAATAGATTATATCCAGGGCTATTATTTCTCAAAACCGAGAAATGCGGCTGAGTTTATTTCATTTATAGAAAGTAATAATGCATAGTTTATATTATTCATACAAGACAATAATGCATAGGCAAAAATCCGACGCTTTTAAAGAGCATCGGATTTTTTAAGTTCATTTAAGCCATGTTAGTATATTAAATGGAGATTATATTCTCCACTTTTGAAGATAAATAACCTGTACACAAAAAATATTTTTTTACATGCATTTTACACACTAATGATTTTGCATTTTACATTTCCCCATTACTATATCAGTTGTAACAAACAAAGAAACAAATTCAAGAAAGTAATGAAAGAGGAAATTAAAATGAAAAATCGTATGAAAAAACTTTTAGTTTTAGCAACTGCTGCAACAATGATGACAGCAGCATTTACAGGATGTGGTTCAAGCTCAGACGGAGCAGACAACAATGCAGATGCAAGCGCAGATGAAGGTACATCAAATGAGAACTTAAGCGGTTCACTTTCACTTGCAGGAAGTACTTCAATGGAGAAGCTTTGTGAGGCGCTCAAGGAGTCATTCATGGAGAAAAACCCTGGAGTAACAGTAACAGTAGAGTATACAGGCTCAGGTTCAGGAATCGAGTCAGTAACAGCAGGAAGCGTAGATATCGGAGATTCATCGAGAGCACTTACAGATGATGAGAAAGCAAACGGCGTTGAGGAAAACATCGTAGCAATCGACGGAATCGCAGTAATCACAGACAAGGACAACTCAGTAACAGAGCTTACATCAGATGACTTAAAGAAAATCTACACAGGTGAGATTTCAAACTGGAAAGACCTTGGTGGAAAAGATGAGGCAATCGTAGCAATCGGACGTGAGGCAGCTTCTGGTACAAGAGGAGCCTTCGAGGAGCTTCTTGATGTAAAGGATCAGTGCAAATATGCACAGGAGCTTGACTCAACAGGAGCAGTTCTTGCAAAGGTAGGCTCAACACCGGGAGCAATCGGATATGTTTCACTTGACGTGCTTGATGATACAGTAACAGCAATGAAAATTGACGGAGTAGAGGCAACAGAGGAAAACATTGTAGCAGGCAAATATCTTCTTTCTCGTCCATTCGTAATGGCTACAAAGGGCAAGATTGACGAGCAGAACGATATTGTTAAAGCTTGGTTTGACTATGTAAACTCAGATGAGGGACAGGCAGTTATCAAGAAGGCAGGTCTTATCCTCCCTCAGTAGAAATATCGGTCATAGTAATGATACGAAATACAGACATCAGTATTAATACATATCGACAAGATACAGGGTTTCCTCAGGAAATGGCAGGTTTCCTGGGGAACTTTTTGAAACAAGGAGTATCAAATGAAACATAAATCCATAGTAGAGAATGTTGCCAAAATAATATTCACGGTATGTGCGGTTGTGGCAATATTCGCAGTATTATCAATAACAATTTATATGTTCCTTAAAGGCGCACCGGCATTTTTCAAGGTCGGAGTGTTAAACCTCTTATTCGGAACAAAATGGGCGCCGACAGCGGCAGACCCAAGCTACGGAATATTGTACATAATCCTCACATCCATCATAGGAACAGCAGTATCTATCCTCATAGGAGTACCGATTGCTCTTCTTACGGCAGTATTTCTCACTGAGGTGTCAAACAAAAAGCTCTCAGCAATAGTGCAGCCGGCAGTAGAGCTGCTTGCAGCCATTCCATCAGTAATCTATGGACTTTTAGGACTTATGATACTTAATCCGGTATTATACAAGCTGGAGAAACATATTTTTGCAAACTCAGCAACACATCAGTTTACCGGCGGATCAAATCTGCTTGCAGCAATCATAGTGCTTGCAATCATGATTCTTCCTACGGTAATAAACATGAGCGTATCATCAATACAGGCAGTACCGCAGCAGATGAGAGCGGCATCACTTGCTCTTGGAGCAACAAAGATACAGACAATATTTAAAGTGACGGTTCCTGCAGCAAAGTCAGGAATCATGACAGGAATTGTGCTCGGAATAGGACGTGCGCTAGGAGAGGCTATGGCTATCAACATGGTAGCCGGTGGAACGGTAAGCTTTCCACTTCCGTTCAACTCAGTGCGTTTCCTTACCACACAGCTCGTCAGCGAGATGGGATACGCCAGCGGACTTCACAGACAGGTGCTTTTCTCAGTAGGTCTTGTGCTTTTTGTGTTTATCATGATAATCAACCTCACCCTTATGAAACTCAAAAAGAAAGGAGCTGTGGAAAATGACTAGTATAAATGGAAAACGCCGCAGAATAGGCGATGATGTAGTATACTTTTTCATATATCTGTGTGCGGCATTATCGGTAGTGCTGCTTGCGGGAATCATCATATATGTATTTGTCAGGGGAATCGGCCAGGTAAACTGGCAGTTTCTGACCAGCGAGACATCCGTCTTAAGAGGCACTGTCGGAATAGCGGGAAACCTGCTCAATACACTTTACATCATAATTATCACCATGCTCATAGCAACTCCTGTCGGAGTGGGAGCAGCCGTGTACTTGAATGAGTATGCAAAGCCGGGTAAGCTCGTATCCACAATAGAGTTTGCCACAGAGACACTTGCAGGAATACCGTCAATCATCTTTGGTCTCTTCGGAATGATGTTCTTTGGACAGACAATAGGCTTTGGCTACAGTATCCTGACAGGCTCACTGACACTGACACTCATGGTGCTGCCTCTCATCACAAGAAATACACAGGAGGCACTGAAAACTGTACCGGACAGCTACAGACACGGCGCAGTCGGACTTGGAGCCGGAAAATGGCACACCATCCGCACCATCCTGCTGCCGTCAGCCATGCCGGGAATCATTACAGGTGTTATCCTTGCAATCGGCCGAATAGTAGGTGAGTCAGCAGCACTCCTCTTTACAGCAGGAAGTGCAGGGATGCTTCCAAAGGTTGCCAGCGGTTATTTCTCAAAGATAATGCAGTCAGGTGGAACACTTACCATCAAGCTCTACCTTGCAGCGACAAGTGAAGGAAAATTCGACCAGGCATTTGGAATTGCGGTTGTGCTTCTCGTAATTGTATTCTTAATCAACATCCTGACAAAGGTGCTGGCAAAGAAATTCCAGGCGAAGTAAGCAAATCAACCGGTTATTATAATGATATGAGGGGCAAAAAGTATTTTACCCTTTAATCATTAAAATAAATTAACGAATATAGTAAATAACAAATATAATGAACTAACTAAGAAAAGAAGCTTCGATTTGATATCAGTAAATCGGAGCTTCTTTTTAGTTTCATAAAGATTATTTCTTAAACAAATCTTAATGTGTTACATAATTGGATTTTAATGTTACAATTGATACAATAAGAACAACATAAAACTTCCGGAGGCAATTATGTATAAAGTATTAGTATGTGATGATGAAAAAGACATTGTATCGGCAATCAGCATTTATTTAACCAGCGATGGCTACGAGGTAATCCCGGCGCGAAACGGGCTGGAGGCGCTCGATATAGTAAAACACAATGATGTGCATCTTGTCCTGATGGATATAATGATGCCTGTCATGGACGGCATAGAGGCGATGGTGGAAATCAGAAAAATCTCTAATGTGCCGGTCATACTGCTCACTGCCAAAAGTGAGGACACTGACAAGGTACTCGGGCTCACGGTCGGAGCAGACGACTATGTGACGAAACCGTTTAACCCGGTAGAGCTGCAGGCAAGGGTGAAGTCGCAGATCAGGAGATACATGCTTCTCGGCGCGGGCAATACAAGCGCAGGAAAGCTGGTAATCGGCGGCATCGAGCTGGATGACAAATCAAAGACGGTGACAGTTGATGGCGAGGCAGCCAATCTCACACGTACAGAGTACGATATTTTGAAGCTTCTCATGGAGCATCCGGGCGAGGTGTATTCGCCGAATCAGATATATGCAAAGGTCTGGAAGGATGAGCCATACGGGACAGAAAACACGGTGGCGGTACATATCCGTCATCTCAGAGAAAAGGTTGAGATAAATCCGGCTGAGCCAAGGTACTTAAAGGTCATCTGGGGTCGCGGATACAAAATTGACGCTGAATAGGTGCATGCTTGATACAGCTTTGTCAAGTGAAGCACTATAAAATGGAAGGTGAATGATATGAAAAAAATATCAAGGAATCTGTGGCTTAAGCTGGCGGCATTTATAGTGTGCTCGGTCATGTCGGCAGGGCTTGTTGTAACAACGATAGTTGCAGTGTATACAAACAATTATGAAAGCACTGCACAGCTAAGGGATGAGATTCATGCGAATATTGCAGCAGCCTATAGCAGACAGATGGTGTACAACTATGAATCCGGTGATGACACTGCATTTTCGCAGATGACTAATGATACCAATCTGCAGGCCGCAGTGGTAAAGAGTAATGAAACATCAGAGGACAAGGTGGATGTAAAATCTGATGCTGCAAAGGTGTATTCAAGTGTAGATGAAATATCAAATCCGGATTATATTTTTAGCTACAAGGCAAAGAACTTAAAGTGGAACCGGCTATCAAATCTGTGGGATGCAATGAGTGGCAGCTATCAAGATTCAGACGCTACTTCAAGCGATATGAACAATGAGAGAATCAGCTCAATCATGTATTCCAAGACAAATGGTCTCTTTTATCTGTGCCTGAATGATGGTATCGCTTATGTCATTCCAAAGGTGAGGGTGATGACAGGCTCTAACGATAACAGCTCGCTTGGCTTATATAAGGCAGTTGAGAAAACCGATGAAAATGGAAATAATTACTTTGCCTACGAGGAGATGTTTACAGGCCAGTCACTCGATATTACAGGCTTTGCCGAGTGGAAAAATGTAAAGTGCTACGATGAAAAAGGAAATCATATAAAGTGTGGCATGAATCTGAGTGATGACGGCGAATCAGGCTTTAATAGTGACGGCTCTTACTACGATCATAATGAGGATATTTATTATGACCGCTACGAAATCATAAAAGTGGTGGAGCAGGTGAATGAGAGCTATGAGCTTCTACCGGATACCTTTAATATATCGGATACCGGATTTGTGTACTATCCATACACCCAAACGGAAGATAAGCCTGAGTACTATTATGTGTATGCAAAGCTGCCGCAGCAGCTTCAGGAAAAGGGAGATTACATCAATCAGGCAGACAGCTTACTTGACGTTATGGAATTTACAGAGGCTCATTTGAGTGTATTGTTTGTCATATTTATACTTGGTTTCGTGATTACAGCGGGATATCTGCTGGTATTTGCCGGAAAACGCGAGGATTCGGAAGAAATTAAATTACGATTATATGACAGGCTGCCGTATGAGGTGATGCTTGGAGTGACAATGCTAGCAGACTTTATGGTATTTCCGGCAGGCTTTTTGCTTATAAAGCAGCTTCCGGTGGTGGCACTCATTTGTCTGGCAGCAACCATGGTTTCGCTTGAAGCAATCCTGTCAACATACGTAAGAATTAGGGCACATGAGTTCTGGAAGCATACACTGTGCTACTATGTTGTGAGATTTTTCTTAAAGCCTGTCAAAAAGCTATGCAGGATGGTATTTGCCCCAATCAGATACGGCTTTTCATGGATAGAAAGAAATGTACCGCTGTTTTTGATCAGTATGCTGGCATTCGGTTTCATATGCCTGCTTGAGCTTATAGGCTTTGGAATAGGGAGTATTGGATTTATATTCATTATAAAGCTTATAGAGCTTGCGCTGCTTATCGCATTTATCATGCAGTATGACAGGATAAGATGCGCTGCAAAGGCTATAGCAAACGGTGATTTTTCACAGCCTGTTGATACATCAAGGCTCATGCTGTTTTTCAGAAAGCATGGAGAGGATTTGAATAATGTGAGCAATGGAATAGAGGCCGCGGTCTCTGAAAAAATGAAGAGCGAGCGCTTCAGGACAGAGCTAATCACAAATGTGTCGCATGATATCAAGACACCGCTCACCTCCATTATCAATTATGTGGACCTGTTGCAGAAGGAGGACATAGATAACGAGAAGGTACGCGAATATCTTGACGTTCTCGACAGACAGTCATCACGTTTGAAAAAATTAATTCAGGATTTACTCGAAGCGTCAAAGGCATCTACGGGCAGCATAAACGTAGAGCTGGAGGAACTGGATGCAGCTGTTATGTTATCACAGGTAGCCGGGGAATATGAAGAAAAATTCAAGAAAAATAATCTTGATTTAATTATTAAAAATGACGTTACGCCTGTCATGATTCAGGCAGATGGACGACATCTGTGGAGAGTGTTTGATAATCTGATGAACAACATCAACAAATACGCCCAGCCGTGCACGAGAGTGTACATTGACATCATTCCAAAGGACAGCGGAGCCATCATAACCTTCAAGAATGTATCAGCTACACCGCTTAATATCTCAAGCGATGAGCTCAAGGAGCGTTTTGTCAGAGGAGACAGCTCGCGAAATACCGAGGGCAGCGGACTTGGACTGTCTATTGCAGAAAGTCTCATGAAGCTCATGAATGGTACTTTGGAGCTGATTGTGGATGGCGATCTTTTTAAGGTGACTCTGGAGTTTTAGGCTTTTTAAAACAATATTATGATACCTATTGACCGTCTAATCATATTATATATTGAACTTATAAGACATAAGAAACAATAAAAGCCGGGGCAGATGCCCCGGCTTAAAAAATTATTTTTCGCATTCTTTTACAAAATCAACTACTTCCATATTCTTTTTCATTATATTATCGTCTTTTTCCATTTCACTAATTGTCATCCAATAATAGTGTCGGGAGTTAATAGAAAAGTCGTTTTTATTCATTATTTTTGGAATATTTTTAAATTCTACTTCGTACAGCCTATGGTTATACACTCTGTTTTCGTTATGGCTTACGGAATATTTTTCCTGTACTCTGGATGATATATATTTGCATTTGATTTCTTTTTTGGGTATACCTAAGTCATTTGATAAATTACTGATGATAAAGGCTTCATTGTCTTTATCTGCGGTTTTTAAATTGGGAAACAGCTTACAGTCCCATCTTTCATCATAATATGTAAGATATTTTGTTTTTATGCCGGGGGCACTGTTTTTGATTATAATTAATGAATGATTATGCTGTATCATGTCCAATCCTTCTATATCTCTCAATAAGTCTGTGTGAGTGTAATTATTGTTCCCTACTAATTAAAATTTTCATAACCCCTCCGGATAATAGTGTTGAAACACATGATATATAATTATAAATGATGAAAAATGATATGGCAATAAAAATATAAATAGAAAACAAGAAGGAATGCTATTACAAATTATAATAACATTCCTGAATAATCATATCATCTCCAAAAACCTCTCATGAATCCGTGTATCATCATCAAGCTCCGGATGAAAAGCCAGCCCAATCTGGTTCTTATACTGCACACCGACAATTTTGCCGTCATACTCGGCGAGCACATGTACATCATTTTTGGCGGAGTCGTCAATAGCTTCCACGTAAGGCGCCCTGATAAATGTCATGGTAAAGTCAAAGCTATTGTCAAACCTTGCTGTGGCCTCAAAGCTTCCAAGCTGTCTGCCGTAGGCATTTCTTTTAACAGTGACAGGCAAAGTGCCGAAATATACGTTGTCATCGTTGCTGATATGTGAAGCTAAAAGGATAAGACCGGCGCAGGTTGCAAGCACCGGAAGTCCGTTTGCGATTCTTTCCTTAAGCTCATCAAACATATCAAGCTCACGGAGCAACTTGCCCTGCACAGTGCTCTCACCGCCCGGCAGCACGAGTCCGTCTAAGTCACATATATCTGATTTCCTGCGCAGCTCTACACATTCGCACCCAAGAGACTCAAGCATGCGCTTGTGCTCAATAAACGCTCCCTGAACGGCTAAAACACCAATCTTAAGTCCTGATTTCATTTTATTTGCCTCTTTCCTCCATGATGATTTTAATCTCGCTCTCGTTGATTCCGACCATAGCCTCACCGAGATCCTCAGAAAGCTCTGCGATAAGCTTCGCATCTGTAAAGTTTGTCACAGCCTTTACGATAGCGGCAGCTCTCTTGGCAGGATCGCCTGACTTGAAGATACCTGAACCGACGAACACACCCTCAGCACCGAGCTGCATCATAAGAGCCGCATCAGCCGGAGTAGCCACACCGCCTGCCGCAAAGTTTACAACCGGAAGCTTGCCGTTATCGTGAACAAACTTAACAAGCTCAAAAGGCACTTGAAGATTTTTAGCTGCCTCGAAAAGCTCATCCTCACGCATGGAAGTAAGCTTAGCAATCTCAGAATTCATTTTTCTCATATGTCTGACAGCCTGCACGATATCACCTGTACCGGGCTCACCCTTTGTACGGATCATGGAAGCTCCCTCGTTGATACGGCGGAGTGCTTCACCGAGGTCTCTTGCACCACATACGAAAGGAACCTTGAAATCTCTCTTGTTGATATGGTACACATCATCAGCAGGTGAAAGCACCTCAGACTCGTCAATGTAGTCAATCTCGATAGCCTCAAGTATCTGTGCCTCCACGAAGTGACCGATACGGCACTTTGCCATGACAGGGATGCTGACAGCCTCCTGAATACCCTTGATCATCTTAGGGTCGCTCATTCTTGAAACACCGCCTGCGGCTCTGATATCAGCAGGGATTCTCTCAAGCGCCATAACAGCACATGCACCGGCTGCCTCGGCAATCTTAGCCTGCTCCGGAGTGGTGACATCCATGATGACACCGCCCTTTAGCATCTGTGCAAGTCCTTTGTTGAGTTCGTATTGAGTATTCTTATTGTTCTCCATTTGTTAAATCTCCTTTTATTTTTTGTATTTGCTCACACCAGTCGCATATCATGGTTGTAATATTACGCCACATCTGGTAATATTAAAATATTCAAAATAAGGAAAATAAAAATGCCAGAAAGCGGTGAATCAAATGCTGACCTACGACCTCACAAAAACAGACGGCCCACTCTACAAATGCCTGTATGAGTGCATCAAAAACGATATATCACAGGGAAAATTAAGCTCCGGAGAGAAAATGCCATCAAAGCGTACTCTCGCCAAGAATCTGGGAGTTAGTACCATTACGGTTGAAAATGCATATGACCAGTTGATAGGCGAGGGCTATATGTTTGCAAGACCAAAGCGGGGCTATTTCATAGCCGATGTGTCCGATATCAGGGTAATCAAGGCACCGGTGCAGAAGGAGCTTAGCATAAAGCTGCCGCCGGAGCAGGACGAAGGCATATTTGATTTTTCGTCAAACAGGACAGACTCAGGCAACTTTCCATTTTCCATATGGGCAAAGCTCATGCGAGAGACGATTTCCCTTAGGGAGCAGGAGCTTTTGTCGGTGTCGCCGTGTGGCGGAGTGAGAGAGCTTCGGGAAGCGATAGCAAGCCATCTGTCATCGTTTCGTGGTATGAATGTGGACCCGGACCAGATAATAGTCGGAGCGGGAACAGAATATCTGTACGGACTGCTTGTGAAGCTTTTGGGTACGGACAAGGTATACTGCGTGGAGGATCCGGGTTATAAGAAAATCAGCCAGATATACGAGTGCAACAATGCAAAATGCCTGCCGGTGCAGATGGATGAGCAGGGCATCAGCGTGGAGCTCATAAAGAAAGCGAATGCGCAGATAGCACATATCAGCCCGACACATCATTTCCCGACAGGAATCACAATGCCTGTGAACCGACGCTATGAGCTTTTGGCATGGGCCAACGAGAGCAGCGACAGATACATCATAGAGGATGATTACGACAGTGAGTTTCGCATGAACGGACACCCGATACCGCCCATCCTCTCGATAGATGCGTGCGAAAAGGTCATCTATATAAATACATTTTCAAAATCTCTCACATCCACCATCCGAATCAGCTACATGGTGCTGCCGGAGCATCTGGCAAATGAATTTTACAGGAGGCTGTCATTTTACTCATGTACGGTATCCACCTTCGAGCAGTACACGCTGGCACGCTTTATCAGCGAGGGCTATTTTGAAAAGCACATAAACAGGATGAGACTGCACTACGGCAGAAAGCGCCAGAGCGTGCTTTCATCCATAAAAAGCTGTTTCCCCGAAAAGGAATGCAGTGTAATAGAAAATGACTCCGGACTGCATTTTATCATACAGTTTGACACGAACCTTCCGGACAAAACAGTTGAAGAACTGCTATTGAAAAAAGGTATAAAGCTTCAGGCGATTACCCACTTCAACCTGAGTAAGCCAAAGGAGGACAGGCATCAGTTTATTATAAATTACTCAAATATTGATGCAGACAGGATAATGGAAAAGCTACTAATTATTAAAGATTCAATACTTTAACCAGACAGTACTTTAATAAAGCCGACTATAAAGCATATAAATAGTGTATACAAATAATAAATACAAACAGTGCGAATAATTTATGTGTGTAAAAATTTGACATAGATTTTACATACATCTGATAGAGCATTTTACAAAACATCCATATAATGTATTCTCGAAGACAAGAAATTTATTACATGTTGCAGGAGATACAAATGGAGAAAAAAATCAAAATTCAGGTTCGCGACCTGAATCTGTATTATGGCCAGAATCATGCACTGCATGGTGTCAATATGGACATAAAAGAAAACAGCGTGACAGCGCTGATCGGACCGTCAGGATGTGGTAAGTCTACATTTTTAAAGTGTATCAACAGAATGAATGATCTGGTTGACAACGTCAGAATCGAGGGAAGCATAGAGATAGATGGTGAGAATATATATGCACCATCAGTCGATACAACCGTACTTCGCAAAAAGGTCGGCATGGTTTTCCAGCAGCCAAATCCGTTCCCGATGAGCATATATGACAATATCGCATATGGCCCGAGAGTGCATGGCATCAAGGATAAAAAGACACTCGACCAGATAGTTGAGGAAAGTCTTCAGGGTGCTGCGATATTCAATGAAGTTAAAGATAGATTAAAGAAATCTGCTATGGGACTTTCGGGTGGACAGCAGCAGAGACTGTGTATTGCGAGAGCGCTTGCCGTACAGCCGGAGGTGCTTTTGATGGATGAGCCTACATCAGCGCTCGACCCTATCTCTACTTCAAAGATAGAGGAGCTCATGGAGGATTTAAAGAAAAAGTACACGGTTGTGGTTGTAACACATAACATGCAGCAGGCAGTGCGTGTGTCAGACGATACAGCCTTCTTCCTTGTGGGAGATATGGTTGAGTTTGGCGACACAAAGACGATTTTCTCATATCCACAGGACAAGAGAACAGAGGATTACATCACAGGGAGGTTTGGTTAATGAGATCGAAATTCGACGAGCAGCTTAAGAAGCTGAATGAAGAAATGATGCACATGGGAAGCATGATTGAGGAGTCAATCCAGAAAGCAATCGAGGCATTTATACATCAGGATGCCGATAGCGCCAAAGACATCATGGAGGGCGATTCGGAGATAGACAGAGAGCAGAAAAAGATAGAGAGCCTGTGCTTTAATCTGCTCATGCAGCAGCAGCCTGTAGCAAGAGACCTTAGAACAATTTCTGCAGCGATGAAGATGGTTACTGATATGGAGCGTATAGGAGACCACGCAGCCGATATCAGCGAGATGACCATTTTGATGAGCAGTGACAAGCCATACAGGGTCAATATAGAGCATGTCAAGAGCATGGCTTCAGAGACAATGCTTATGCTTATCAGAGCAATCGAGGCATATGTTGAGAAGAACAATGACAAGGCTCACATAGTGATGAAGCAGGATGATGTGGTTGATGATCTTTTTGATAAGGTAAAGGCTGAGCTTATTGATTTCATCAGGGAGCATCCGGAGGATGGTGAGCAGGCAGAGGATCTTCTCATGGTTGCAAAATACTTTGAGCGTATCGGAGACCATGCGACAAATATTGCTGAGTGGGTTGAGTTTGCGCTTGATGACAAGGTTCGCAAATCATGATTTAATCTTTATGCTGAAAAATTAAATCATAGTTATATACAGACAAAATTGATACAGACGATGGATTTTACATAAATTTTACATAAAACCATCGTCTGTTTTACATTAGTAATGTATAATCGAAAGTAAAAAGCAGGTAAAAACTTTACATAAGATTTTTTGAAATGGAGAAAGCTATGGCACTTATTTATATTGTAGAGGACGATGAGAGCATACGTGAGATAGAGACTATTGCTTTAAAAAACAGTAATTACATCGTCAGTGCATTTGAAAACGCAAAGGAATTTTACAAGAAGCTGGATGAGCTCGTACCGGACCTCATACTGCTTGATGTGATGCTTCCGGATGAGAGTGGCTACGATATCGTGAGAAAGCTCAGAAAACGTCCGGCTACACAGGATATTCCTATTATAATGGTCACAGCCAAGACCACAGAGATGGATATGATAAAAGGGCTTGACGGGGGCGCAGATGATTACATCAAAAAGCCTTTCTCAATCATGGAGCTTATCACAAGAGTAAAGGCACTGCTCAGGAGAACGGCGAAGGAGGAGCCGAAGCTTTTAAAGCTGGATGATCTGGTGATCGACCATGAGCGCCATGTGGTTACAGTGAACAATGAGCCGGTTGACCTTACATACAAGGAGTACGAGCTTTTAAGGCTTCTTATGGGCAGTCAGGGCATAGTCATGACCAGGGAGGTCATCATGAGAAGCGTCTGGGATACTGACTTTGAGGGCGAGACACGTACAGTGGACATGCACATAAAGACACTCCGCCACAAGCTGGGTGACTATGGCAGCAGGATAAAGACAGTCAGAAATGTGGGCTATGTTATAGAATAATAGCTGTTATAATGATTTCTAATATACATAAGCGGAGCGTACAGCATGAAAAAGAAGATTAACTATTATCTGGTAGCAACAGCACTTTTTGTAGCAATTGCCACTATGGTTTCCATGACAGTAATCAACTATTACCTCTTTCAGAAACAGGTAAAGGAAGACCTGCAGGTCATGGCAGAGACAATAGAAAGCACCGGAATACTAAAACAGGATATAAATGAAATCCCGCAGATTGACGTGGAGGGTATTCGTGTCACCTGGATTGACAAGGACGGCACAGTGCTGTATGACAATCAAAATGATGTGAAAAAACTTGAAAATCATGGCGATAGACCGGAAGTTGAATCAGCATTTGATAAAGGCACGGGAGACAGCGTGAGAACATCAGCAACCATGAACAGCAATACTTTCTATCATGCCATAAAGCTTAATGATGGAACGGTACTGCGTGTCTCTATTGCAGCAAGAAGTATCTGGAACATGTTTGCAAGCAGTATACCTGCCATGCTTATAGTGACGGTTATCATAGTCGGAATATGTGTGGTTCTCGCAAAGAGCCTGACCAGAAAGCTCATGAAGCCAATCGAGACACTCGCAGGCAACCTGGAGCAGGCCTCTGTCATCCAGAAAAAGACAGAGTACAAGGAGCTCGTGCCGTTCATGAATGCGATAAGGATACAGCATGAGGGCGTGCTTGCCGCGGCAAAGAGCAGACAGGACTTCACAGCCAATGTGTCACACGAGCTAAAGACTCCGCTTACAGCCATCTCCGGCTACGCAGAGCTCATAGAAAACGGCATGGTCGAAAAGGAGCAGCAGATTCATTTTGCCACTGAAATCAGAAGAAATGCACAGCGCCTGCTTTCCTTAATCAATGATATCATAAAGCTCTCGGAGCTTGATTCCAGCGAGGCGCAGCAGGGCTTTGAGCAGCTTGATCTGTACGGTCTGGTCAAGGACTGCATGGAAAATCTACAGGTGAATGCCGAGCAGAGAAAAGTAGCACTCAATTTTGACGGCACTGACTGTATGGTACGAGGCAACAGGCAGCTTCTCACTGAGCTCGTTGAGAATCTCTGCCAGAATGCTATCCGCTACAACAATGAGGGTGGCACCGTAAATGTGACGGTACACAAGCTCGGTGGCAAGACAGTTCTCACGGTCGAGGACAACGGCATAGGCATCCCAAAGGACCAGCAGGAGCGCGTCTTTGAGCGCTTCTACAGAGTAGACAAGAGCCGCTCGAAGGAGACCGGCGGCACAGGCCTTGGGCTTGCGATAGTAAAGCATATAGTGGAGCTGCATGATGCAGGGCTGACGCTCGACAGCGAGGTGGGGCGTGGCACAACAATAAAGGTGGAGTTTTAGCTCCGCCTTTTTACGTCTCTTGCGCCATACCGGGCACACAAGCTCTTGCAAAATCGTGGCGCAGTGTTTATAATCATATGTTAGCAGCGAAAACAAGGCAAAGCCAGGAGGAACAGCCATGTATCAGGAAATATCAAAATTACTTATGTACGGAGATTTATCTCAGGACGAGATACTTTATAAATTGGGCCAGCTCTTTGAGCAGTTTGAGGTGGGCGAGTACAACAAGACAGAGCTTGTGCGCGACATCAATACACAGGTCAAGAGAATTCTAAAGGTAGCGACAGACTATGGTTTTGATGACAATCTGTGGCACAACTATCTCACTTTCTTCCTTATGATGAGTGAGAATCCGTTTTCCATAACCTGTGAGAAGGTCGGAGCCAGCGATGGCAGCGTAAACGGGCTTGTGGCAAACGATTTCAGGATTTTTAAGAAGCTTTTCGATTATGATTTCAAGCCAATCGAGTCAGCACTCGGAATCGACTGCTTCACACAGATCAGCAATTATAAGGCCATTGTGAAAAAGGACCTTATGTACAATCACAATGTCAGCGAGAAAGTAAGGGCGCTGAGCAAGAAGCTTGAGGCAGCTAAGGATGAGCAGGAGTTCTTTGATGTGGTAACAGGCTTTTACAAGGCATACGGAGTCGGCATGTTTGGTCTCAACAAGGCATTCAGGATTGAGGAGCATCTGGACGGTGGCTTCTCCTTCATGCCAATCAACAATATGGATGCGGTCATGCTCGATGACCTGATCGGTTATGAAATCCAGAAGAAAAAGCTCACTGACAATACAGAAGCGTTTGTACAGGGCAAAAAGGCCAACAATGTGCTGCTTTTCGGAGACAGCGGAACCGGAAAATCAACAAGCATCAAGGCTATTGTCAATCAGTATTATGATGACGGACTGCGCATGATTGAGATATACAAGCATCAGTTTAAATATCTGTCAAAGATTATCGCAGCAATCAAAAACAGAAACTACAGATTTATCATATATATGGATGACCTCTCTTTCGAGGAGCATGAGATTGAGTACAAGTTCCTAAAGGCAGTTATCGAGGGTGGCGTGGAGACAAAGCCTGACAACATACTGATTTATGCAACATCTAACCGCCGTCACCTGATAAAGGAGACATGGAATGACCGTAATGACCAGGACAACAGCAATGACAAGCACCACTCAGATACAGTTGAGGAGAAGCTGTCACTTGTAAACCGTTTTGGTGTGACAATCAGCTACTCAAAGCCATCGCAGAAAGAGTTCTTCAACATCGTAACAGAGCTTGCGAGAAAGAGCGGCTGCACACTTTCCGACGAGGAGCTGTGCAGGGAGGCAAACAAGTGGGAGCTCAGCCATGGTGGTATTTCGGGACGTACTGCAACACAGTTTGTCAACTACATTATGGCGAACAATTAAGCAGCAGGCATAAGCATGAAAGGATAGTATATGCTCTACCAGATAAGTAATGGCGCTGTCGCATTTGGCGACGACGTCATTTTGCATAGTATAGATTTTGAAATCAGAAACACAGAAAAGATAGCGATAGTCGGCAGAAACGGCTGTGGCAAGACAACACTTTTAAAGCTCATTTCAGGCGAGGTTGAGATGGAAAAGCTCGACAGCGATGAGAGCGCCTTTATTGCAAAGGCAGGAAACCCGGAGATAGGGTATCTGAAGCAGATTGCGTTTGATGATCCTGATGTGACACTCGAGCAGGAGGTGCGCAAATGCTTCGTGAAAATGGACGAGCGAAAGGCAGAGCTTGCGCGCGCAGCGGCAGAGCTCGAGCATGATTATTCCGATGAAAAGGTAGCCAGATATACCGCGATGGAGGAGGCCTTCAAGGACGATGGCGGCTACTATTATGAGAAGGAATATGAGGTCATGATCCGCAAGTTCGGCTTCTCAGACGATGAGCGCAAAAAGCCAATCCGTGACTTTTCCGGAGGACAGCAGACCAAGATAGCATTCATAAAGCTGCTTTTGTCAAAGCCTGACATACTGCTTTTGGACGAGCCGACCAACCACCTCGATGTCACGACGATTGAGTGGCTTGAGGGCTATCTGAAGTCGTACCCGAAGGCAGTGGTTGTCGTATCCCATGACCGTATGTTTCTCGACAATGTGGTAGATGTGGTATACGAGATAGAGTACGGCACAGCAAGGCGCTATCCGGGCAATTATACCAATTTTATTGCCCGCAAAAAGGAAAACTACGACAAGCAGATGAAGGATCACATCGCCCAGCAGAAGGAGATAGAGCGTTTGCAGCGTATGGTTACGCGCTTCAAGGGCAAGCCGACCAAGACATCCATGGCGCAGTCAAAGCAGAAGGCTATCGACCGCATGGTGATTATCGAGGCACCGGACAAGTACGACAACAAGACCTTCCATGCCAATTTCCAGCCCGAAAAGGAGACCGGAAACGATGTGCTTTATACATCAGAGCTTGCAATCGGCTATGACCATCCGCTCTCCGTAGTGTCGCTTGATTTGAAAAGAGGCGAAAAGCTTGGCATACTCGGCGGAAACGGACTTGGAAAATCGACATTTTTAAAGACTATCGTGGGTAAGATTCCTGCACTTTCAGGCGAGTACCGCTTTGGAACCAACGTGCAGATAGGATATTTCGACCAGCAGATGGCCATGTATACAAGCAACAAGACTGTGCTCGATGATTTCTGGGATGAGTATCCGAATCTCACGGAAACCGAGGCCAGAAATGCACTCGGAGCCTTCCTTTTTTCAGGGGAGGACGTGTTCAAGAACGTAAATATGCTCTCCGGAGGAGAAAAGGTCAGACTGGCGCTTTGTAAGATTTTAAAGACCAGACCGAACGTGCTCGTGCTCGATGAGCCAACTAACCATATGGATATCGTGGGCAAGGAAACGCTAGAGAGCATGCTTAAGGACTACAAGGGCACACTGATTTTTGTATCACACGACAGATATTTTGTGAAAAAGGTAGCCACACAGCTGCTTGTGTTCGAGGATGGCACGACCAATCTCTATCAGTTTGGCTATGAGCAGTATCAGGAAAAGCTCGATCGTGAGGCTGAGGAAAGCAAAAATGTATACAGAGGCAATGCAATATTTGGCGGCGCGATAAGCCAGAACGGTGGTAGCCAGACAGGCAGTGCAGCAAACCAAGGTACGTTACAAACCACTGCAGCAGGGAATCCGGACGAAGGCACCAATGCAAACAGCGCGGCAGGCGGCATGGCTGTCTCATCAACCGGCAAGGCATACTACAACCCGGGCAAGGAACGCTCAAAGATACAGAAAAAGGTCAAAAAGGCCGAGGAGGACCTGGCGGTCAAGGAAGCAAAGCTCGATGAGCTCAAGGCCGAGCTCATGAAGCCTGAGTATCAGTCAAGCTACTCAAAGCTCACGGAAATCCAGAACGAAATAGACGCTCTCGAGGAAGAAATCCTTATAGATATGGAGGCGTGGGAGGAGCTTTCCTCTCAGCTTGAGGCACTGGGATAGGTTAGATGCGCTGTGGTAGCTTAGAAACGTTGTGATAGCTTAGATGTGCTGTTGTAGTTGAGAAATGTTGCGATAGTGTATAAAAAATCACTCGACTTGATATTTTTTATTCTGATGAAATCCCTAATCATAGCGAAATCAAGCGATTTCGCGAAAAACCGTAAATAAACCCTTGATTATTTATATAAATTGCATAAAAATGATTGATGAAAACGAAATTTATGGTATAATATTTACATGATACAGACAACGTATCAAATAAACGACAAAGGGGTTGGACATCATGAGAATAACAATTTCAGGAAGAAACATCGAATTAACAGAGGGGCTTAAGCAGGCAGTAGAGGAGAAGCTGTCAAAGCTGGAGAAGTTTTTTAAACCGGACACAGACGTATACGTTACACTCAGCGTAGAAAAGGATAGACAGAAAATCGAGGTTACTATCCCGGCAAAGGGACATGTTATCCGTTCAGAGCAGGTCAGCAATGATATGTACGTATCAATTGACCTAGTAGAGGAAGTAATCGAGAGACAGCTTCGCAAATACAGAACCAAGATTTCCGCAAAGAAGTATGCACCGGCGATATTCCAGGATGATTTCGTGGAGGCAGACGATGCAGAGGACGAGGAAATCAAGATTGTCCGTACTAAGAGATTTGGTATGAAGCCTATGTATCCTGAGGATGCATGCATCCAGATGGAGCTCTCAGGCCACGATTTCTTCGTATTCAGAAATGCAGAGAATGACGAAGTAAATGTAGTCTACAAGAGAAAAGGACATACATACGGACTTATCGAACCGGAATGTTAGAACTCTTGTTTTTCATCATAATTTAACCTTTCTTTCATCGAAAACCGGCAGCCTGTGGCTGCCGGTTTTTATGTCTGTTTAACCTCATTTGGTCTTGGATATGCGATTGGTTCCAATGGCAGTAAGACCACAAAAAAATAACCGCCCCAGCCTGGAATTTCAATGTCATTAAGTTAAGACAAATGTACGGAGAATTTCTTGACAGATAAGGCTTTGAAGCCTATAATAACTCAATATAAGAGGTTGAAAACCTATAAAAAAGTAAACTATGGTGAGAACACCTTCGAAGCATCTGCAAACTTTGGTCGGGGAGCAGATGCTTCCTTACTTTATATTACAAATATAACACAAAAAGAGCTTGGAAATAAAATAGGAGTATCAGCTACAACTAAAGAAAAATAAAATTAATACAAAGGAGAAAAAATAATGGCGCCAACATCAAAACTTAATGCAAACGGAGTAGAAATAGGGGTAATTGGAGAAACTATGGGGGAAAATGCATATTTGAGTTTAACGGATATTGCAAGATATAAAAATCCTGATGAACCCAAAGCTGTTGTTGCCAATTGGATGAGATTGCGCTCGACAATCGAATTTTTAGGGCTATGGGAGCAAATTCATAATCCAGATTTTAAAGGGCTCGAATTCGATGCCTTTAAAAATGAATCCGGTAGTAATGCTTTTACATTATCTCCACAAAAATGGATTTCATCTACAAATGCTATAGGATTGGTTTCTAAATCAGGTCGATACGGAGGGGGAACATATGCTCATACAGATATTGCATTTGAATTTGCTTCATGGGTTTCTCCTGAATTCAAATTGTATATTATAAAAGATTATCAACGTCTCAAAAAAGATGAGGCTGAACGGAAAGCTATTGGTTGGGATGAAAAAAGAGCTTTGTCAAAGATTAATTATCATATACATACAGATGCAGTGCAAAAATATCTTATTACTGATGAATTATCATCTATTGAAAAGGGATATACGTTTGCGGATGAAGCAGATATGCTTAATGTAGCTCTTTTTGGAAAGAAAGCACGAGAATGGAGAAATGAACATTCTATTGAAGCACACAGGGGTGAGAATATTAGAGATTATGCTTCGGCTGAGGAACTGATTATCTTGGTAAATATGGAAAGCCAAAATGCCGAACTAATAAAGGAAGGCTTATCTCAAAGTGAACGTTTTGCTAAATTGCATGAAATGGCAAGAACACAAATGCAAATATTGCTGAAAAATCGAACAAAAGAAAAATTGAAAAATGTCAATCCAAATTTACTCAAAGGAACAAGCGAACAATAAAAAATGAAATAATTAGAACAAAAAACCTAAAATATAGTACAAATTTATCATTCCAAAAATTCACATCCAAAAAGCGCATTATAAACCAAAAACAGACTGAATTAAACACAAACCCATGTCGTATTTTGTCGAAAACTGCTAATCACCTATCAAAATTAAAAATTCTAATAGAAATCTTTAAAATACCAGCGCGTAACGCGCCTAGAATATTGATATATTATATGGAAAAATGAATCCACAAACAAAAAACAAAGAGAGAAATTTCGCAAATGCGACAAAATTTCAAAAGAAAGGCAAAAAAAGAAGTTCTACGAAAAATATAGTTGATGGAGGGATGAGATATTTGGGAAGAATTTACTATGAACAGAAAGGCCTTATTAACCTCGATGATATCGTAGATATATTTATTGAGGTGGGAAATATACACAATTACCTGGAAAATGCAGCCTTGCGGATTTTGCTTTTTGGCAATCCTGAGCTGAATTTTTATCAGTGCCGATTATTAGTATTGAAGTACGGAGAATCACTTTCACAGGATGATTTGCACGGGCGGATGGTATTTATGAGAATGATACAGCTGCTGGAAGCCAACACAGTTTAAAATAAAATGAGAATTTCTTTTTTGACCGGGTAACCGGTCTTTCTTTTTTATATGAATGGTGTTATAATTTTAAAAAATTGATAACTTACCGGAGTCCGTATGTTTAATTGGATTTAGGAGTGTTATCAGAAATATAGTTAATTGTGAAAAGAGGACAAAAATGAACATCGTAGTACTTGCCGGAGGGCTCAGCACAGAGAGAGATGTTTCCTTCAAGACAGGAAGCATGGTAGCTAAGGCACTCAAAGAGAACGGCCACAAAGTTATATTATTGGATGTATTTATGGGATATAGTGACAGGGAGGAGGACCTGACAGGTATATTTGACCGTGCGGACGAGATAAGCGTGCAGGTCAGCGATATTCCGACAGAGGCACCTGACCTTGCAAAGGTAAAGGCTTCCAGAAAGGACCAGTCACCTTGCTTCTTCGGACCGAATGTCATCAAAATGTGTCAGATGGCGGACATTGTTTTCATGGCTCTCCACGGTGAAAACGGAGAGAACGGAAAGATACAGGCAGCATTTGACCTCTTCGGTGTCAAATACACAGGCAGCGATTATTTAAGCTCAGCCATCGCCATGAACAAGGAGACCTCAAAGCAGTTCTTCCTTGCAAACGGTATCCCTACTCCAAAGGGTATTTCCATGACAAGAGCGACCAGACAGGATGATATCACAAAGCTTGACCTGACACTTCCGTGCGTGGTAAAGCCATGCTGCGGCGGTTCAAGCATCGGTGTCACCATCGTTAGGGATGCGGCAGAATTCAAGGCGGCACTTGACGATGCCTTCAAGTGGGAAAATGAGCTGGTTATCGAGGAATTTGTACAGGGCAGGGAGTTCTCTGTCGGCGTTATCGAGGGCAAGGCTCTTCCTATTATAGAGATTGCACCGAAGGAGGGCTTCTACGATTATAAGAATAAATACAAGGCGGGCAGTACAGTAGAGACATGTCCGGCCGAGCTTCCTGAGCAGGTGACAAAGGATATGCAGCACTATGCCGAGGAGGTTGCGCGTGTTATCGGGCTTGACACATATTCACGCTCAGACTTTTTGCTCAATGACAAAAATGAGATGTTCTGCCTCGAGGCAAACACACTGCCGGGCATGACTCCGACCAGTCTTCTGCCACAGGAGGCAGCGGTTATCGGTATGAGCTTTAATCAGCTCTGTGAGCATCTGATTGACATATCTTTGAAAAAATATGAGGTGTAGCATGTCGGATAAGTACATGAAGAATCTTACATTTGCAAATATCGCTAAAGCCTGCGAGGGCACATACATAGGCGATGAGACACAGCTTGATACGACAATCACCGGCGCAGTCATAGACAGCAGGCAGGTGAAGGAGGGCTATCTTTTTATCCCGATAAAGGGAGAAAGGGTGGACGGACACAAATTCATTCCGACTGTGTTTGAGCAGGGGGCGGCAATTGTGCTCTCTGAGCATGAGCTTACGGACCCGGCAGGTCCATATGTACTTGTTGAATCAACCACCGATGCCATGAAAAAGCTCGCGGCATTTTACAGAAAAAGCCTTGATATCAAGGTGGTGGGTATCACCGGAAGTGTCGGCAAGACCAGCACCAAGGAGATGATATCATCAGTCCTTGAGCAGAAATACAGCGTCCACAAGACCGCAGGCAATTTCAACAACGAGATAGGCCTTCCACTCACCATTTTCGGAATCAGGGAAAGCCATCAGGTAGCGGTGCTTGAGATGGGCATATCTGATTTTGGCGAGATGCACAGACTTTCTACTATGTCTTGCCCGGATGTCATGGTCATCACCAATATCGGCTACTGCCATCTGGAGTTTTTGGGCGACAGGGACGGTGTGCTTAAAGCCAAGACAGAGTGCTTTGAGCATATGATGCCGGATGCGGTCGCAGTGCTGAATGCAGATGACGACAAGCTGGCCACAGTGCAGACGGTAAATGGAAAGCCTGCCATATACTATGGCAAGGAATCAGCATCAGGCGTTCATAAATCAGTATATACCACAAATATTGAAAACCTGGGCTTTGACGGCATGAAGGCCCATTTTGTCACTCCGGAGGGTGAGTTTGATGCACAAATCCACATCCCGGGTGAGCACAATGTATACAATGCCATGGCGGCAGCGGCTGTCGGATTGCAGCTTGGCCTCACAATAGCTGAGATAAAATCAGGAATTGAGAAAGCAGAGACAATCGCAGGACGTACCAATTTTATCAAAACACACGGCATGACAGTGATAGATGACTGCTACAATGCAAATCCTGTATCCATGAAATCCTCTATTGAGGTGCTTTCACATGCAAAGGGCAGGACAATAGCAGTGCTTGGCGACATGGGCGAGCTGGGAAGCGATGAGAAAAAGCTGCATCATGAGGTAGGCGAAGCAGTTGGAGAGAATCATATCCATACACTTTTTGCCGCAGGAGAGCTTGCAAAGGAATATGCAGCCGGAGCCGCAGAGAAATCGTCCGATGTAGACATCCACTATTTCGAGGATAGGGAGACAATGACACAGGAGCTTCTTTCATATGTGAAGGAGGGCGACACCATACTGGTGAAGGCATCGCACTTCATGGAGTTTCCGAAGGTAGTCGAGGCTCTGAGTAAGTAAAAATAAGGTGAAAACTAATCAGGTAGAAATTAATTCGATATTAAATTATTGCGAGGAATGGATATTCTCCAAGCCTCATAATATTATAAAAGAAAGAGAGAAAAATAATGGCACAGAATCCAATCGTAACAATCACAATGGAAAACGGCGATGTAATCAAGGCGGAGCTTTATCCGGAAATCGCACCAAACACAGTAAACAACTTTATCAGCTTAATCAATCACAACTTCTATGACGGAGTATGCTTCCACCGTGTAATCAAGGGCTTCATGCTCCAGGGCGGAGATCCTGACGGAAACGGCACAGGCGGCCCTGGCTATGAAATCAAGGGCGAGTTCACACATAACGGCTTCAAAAATGACTTAAAGCACACAGCCGGTGTACTTTCAATGGCACGTACCATGATACCTGATTCAGCAGGCAGCCAGTTCTTCATCATGCATCAGGATGCACCACATCTCGACGGCGAGTATGCGGCATTCGGCAAGGTAATCGAGGGCATGGATGTGGTAAACAAGATCGCGGAGGTGCGCACAGACTACATGGACAAACCACTTGAGGCTCAGGTCATGAAGACAGTAACAGTTGAGACCTTCGGAGTGGACTATCCGGAGCCGGAGACAGTTTAATGATAATAATTATTGATGAGGCAAGCGCAAAACTTGCCTCTTTTTACTATCATGGCGAGATATTCAAGCCACAGTGGAAGCGCGCAACCGATATGTCATCTGCTCCCGCCAACTACATCTGGATAGTATCAAACAGGCAACAGAAGCAAATAGCTGACTCACTCGGCATAGCATCAGTAGGAGAACCGCAGTGCGGCACGCGCTATGCAGTCGAAAGCCTTGCGGAGCTTGATATTGAGTATCTGGAGCGGGTGCGCAGGCGGTATAATCACATCCCGTGGGACATCGGTGAGACAGACAGATGCCTGATACGTGAGCTTTCACTGTCAGATCTTCCTGCGCTCTATGAGCTCTATGACAAGCCCGGCATGACAGACTTTGTGGAGCCGCTTTACGACTATGAGACAGAGCTTGAATACCAGAAGGCATATATAGAGAACATGTATGGCTTTTACGAGTATGGCATGTGGCTTGTATTTTCCAAGGAAACAGGGAAGCTGATAGGCAGGGCAGGGCTTGAGCATAATGAACTGGGCTATATGATAGCACCAAAATTTCAGAACCGGGGCTATGCCACGGAGGTGTGCCGCTTCATCATAGACTACGCGCGCGAAAACACAGACTTTGAAGAGCTTTACTGTCGGATAGATGAGAGAAATGAAGCATCGGTTCGCCTTGCAAAAAAGCTTGGATTTACAAATAGCGGGCATATGGATGATGATATAAACGCTTCTATATATAGAAAAAATATAAAAAACATAAAAAACAATGAAAAACATTGAAAAATATGCAATTAGGCAATAAAATATAAACATAGTTTAACGATTTGGAGGACGAAAAAATGAAACAATATGCATACGGAGTAGATATAGGTGGAACAACTGTAAAGATAGGCTTTTTCGAGACCACAGGAAAGCTTGTCGATACATGGGAGATTCCTACACGCACAGAGAATTCCGGTGAGCTCATCCTGCCTGATATCGCAGCATCCATCAAGGAGAATAACGAGAAGCACGGCATCGAGATGGGTGACATCGAGGGTATAGGCATGGGAGTGCCGGGACCGATAAAGGATGACGGAACAGTATTGAAGTGTGTCAACCTCGGTTGGGGCGTGTTCAACGTGGCACAGTCACTCTCAGTACTGTGCGGCGGCATCAAGGTAAAGGCCGGAAACGATGCCAACGTAGCTGCACTCGGTGAGATGTGGCAGGGTGGCGGAAAGGGTCATCAGGATGTAGTCATGATCACACTCGGCACAGGCGTAGGCGGAGGAATCATCCGCGAAGGCAAAATCGTAGCCGGAGTAAACGGAGCAGGCGGAGAGATAGGACATATGCCTATGGTAGATGATGAGTCAGAGTGCTGCGGCTGCGGCAAGAAGGGCTGCTTAGAGCAGTATGCATCAGCAAACGGACTCGTAAGAGTGGCAGAGAGATACATTGCAGCACACAGGGATGTGGCAACAGAGCTTGATTTAAATGCAGGCTTCACAGCCAAGGATGTATGCGATGCGGCAAAGGCAGGCGATGCAGCGGGCATTGCAGCAGTAGAGCAGTCAATGAAGCTTCTCGGCAAGGCAATGGCAGCAGTAGCATGCGTCATGGATCCTGAGGTATTTGTTGTCGGCGGAGGCCTCTCAAAGGCAGGCAGCATTATCATCGATACAGCAGCAAAGTATTATAAAGAGTATGCCTTCCATGCAAGCCGTGAGACAGAAATCAAGCTTGCCACACTCGGCAACTCAGCCGGCATGTATGGCGGAGTAAAGATGGTTATCGGCTAACAACATAAGATTGCAATTTTTAAAGAAATAAAATATAATGGCTACTAAAGATACACTACAATCGAGGTGAGACTATTGGCAGATTACTCAACAGAAGAATTAGAAAAAATAGCGGACAAATTTCGCTCAGACACCAGCGGCATAAGGGGAACAAAGGATTTTACGAGCCCCGAGGAGCTATACGATGAGCTGAAAAAGGAAATCAAAAAGTACCATCCGTCGGATGACACAAGCCTTGTGGACAAAGCCTACAGGGTAGCTTATGATGCTCATAAGGGGCAGGCGCGTAAGTCAGGAGAGCCTTATATCATACATCCGCTTTGTGTTGCCATAATACTCGCCGAGCTCGAGCTGGATAAGGAAACCATTGCAGCAGGACTGCTCCATGATGTGCTGGAGGATACCATCATGACCATGGATGAGATGCGTGCGGAGTTTGGAGACGATGTCGCACATCTGGTGGATGGTGTCACGAAGTTAAAGCACCTGCATCTGACAGACAGCACCAAGGATCCAAAGGATAAGAATGCGGACAGGCTTGAGATGCAGGCTGAGAATCTGCGCAAGATGTTTCTCGCCATGGCAAAGGATATCAGAGTCATCCTCATAAAGCTGGCAGACAGACTGCACAATATGCGTACACTCAAGTACCAGTCCAAGGAGGCACAGCAGCGTATCGCCAGAGAGACACAGGATATCTATTGCCCTATCGCACAGCGACTTGGTATCAGCAAGATAAAGATAGAGCTCGAGGACCTTTGTATGAAGTACCTCTATCCGGATGCCTACTACGATCTGGTAGAGAAGGTAGCACTCAGAAAGACAGAGCGCGACACCTACATCCAGGGTCTGGTAAACGATGTCAAGAAGTATGTTTCAGATGCCGGTATCAAGGCTGAGATATACGGCAGGGCAAAGCATTTCTTCAGCATATATAAGAAGATGGTCAATCAGGACAAGACGATAGACCAGATATATGACCTCTTTGCCATCAGGATTCTGGTGGATACCATACCGGACTGCTACGCAGTGCTTGGTATCATACATGAGAAGTATAAGCCTATACCGGGCCGTTTCAAGGACTATATTGCCATGCCGAAGCAGAACATGTACCAGTCGCTTCACACGACGCTCATAGGCCCGAGCGGACAGCCGTTTGAGATACAGATTCGTACCTACGAGATGCATCGTACTGCTGAGTACGGTATCGCGGCACATTGGAAGTACAAGGAAACAAACAACGGCAATGCCACTACCACCACTGTCACAGAGGAGGAGAAGCTCAGCTGGCTGCGCCAGATACTTGAGTGGCAGCAGGACATGTCGGATAATAAGGAATTTATGACTTTATTAAAGAGTGATTTAAATTTATTCTCCGACAATGTATTTGCATTCACACCGTCCGGCGATGTAAAGAATCTGCCAAAGGGCTCCACACCTATAGATTTTGCCTACAGCATACACTCTGCGGTCGGCAACAAGATGGTCGGTGCCAAGGTAAACGGCAAGCTGGTGCCGATAGACTATGTCATCAAAAACGGTGACCAGATAGAGATAATCACCTCACAGAACTCCAAGGGACCAAGCCGTGACTGGCTCAAGGTCGTAAAGAGCACACAGGCCAAGAACAAGATCAACCAGTGGTTCAGAAGTGAGCTCAAGGAGGAGAATATACAGCACGGCAAGGATCTGATAGCAGCCTATGCCAAGGCAAAGGGCATCAACTTTGCAGAGATAAACAAGCCTGAGTATCAGGAGAAAATACGCCGCAAATACGGCTTCCACGACTGGAACTCATGCCTTGCAACCGTCGGACACGGCGGACTCAAGGAGAGCCAGATAGTCAACAGGATGTACGACGAGTACAAGAAGGATCATGTGGTGCCTGTGACAGATGCAGATGTGCTTGGCAGCATCGCAGAAAAGCAGCAGGCGGCAGCAGGCACACAGCCGGAGCACAAGTCAAAGAGCGGCATTGTGGTACACGGACTCTATGACGTGGCTGTGCACTTCTCGAAGTGCTGCAATCCTGTTCCGGGAGATGAAATCGTGGGCTTTGTCACAAGAGGCCGAGGCATCTCCATCCACAGGACAGACTGCGTGAATATCATCAATCTGTCCAAGATAGAAAAGGACAGGCTCATAGAAGCAGAGTGGCAGGATACAGCCCTCATGGACAATGGTGCCGAGTATCAGGCAGACCTTAAGATATTCTGTCATGACAGGCCGGGACTGCTCGTAGATATCACAAAGATATTTACCGAGAAGGAAATCAATATCAGTGGTATCCAGTCCAAGACCAGCAAGCAGGGCATCGCTACAATCGAGGTATTTTTCAATATCAGAGGCAGGGACCAGATAAAGGTTCTAGTGGAGAAGCTCAGACAGATAGAAAGTGTAATAGACGTAGAGAGGACCACCGGCTAAATCCCGGTGGTTCTTGCATGAAGCATAACATATAACAGACAAGGAGTACACTCATATGGTAAATATGAAGATAGACCACTTCGTAGTGGGACCGGTGCAGACCAACTGCTACTTTGTCACCAATATAAAGACAAAGGAAATGATAATAATAGACCCGGGCGCGTGTGCCAAACAGCTCGCCAAAAAGGTAGACGAATCAGGCGCAAAGCCTGTAGCGATACTGCTCACACACGGACACTTTGACCATGCCACGGATGCAAAGCCGCTCGCAGACCGCTACGGTATCAAAATATATATCCATGAGGCAGACAAAGCCACACTCGATGATCCGCAGCTCAATGTCAGCTACATGATGGGGCAGTCAAAAACATTTTATGCAGATGTATTTTTGAAGGATAAGCAGGAGCTTGACATCGCAGGCTTTCACATAGTAGTGCTTCACACACCGGGGCATACACCGGGAGGCTGCTGCTATTATTTCCCGTATGAGGACGTGATCTTTACAGGCGATTCGCTGTTTTGCGGCTCAATCGGACGTACGGATTTCAAGGGTGGCAGCATGTCAGACCTCGTGCGCACAGTGAAGGAAAAAATCATGACACTGCCTGAGCATACAGAGGTGTACCCGGGCCACAACGACACAACAACCATAGAAAACGAGAGGATGTATAACCCTTACTTATGATAGTAGTAGTATTTAATAAACCGGATTTTGAATATGATGTGCACTCACTGCTCAAGGAGTTCTTCCCACAGGAGGACGTGCAGATGTACTATAGCTGCCCACCTGATGAGGTGGAGGGGAAAAACTTAGCCTGCACACACCACGAGATGACAGATGATGGCGTAAAGGAATTTGCGGATGCCTCACAGGTATTTAAGATAGACTATGTGGGTGATGAGATTGCGGTGGAGTGGACGCAGAATAAAGTCTGTGATATGGCTGATAGAGAAAAAACGGATAAGGAAATTTTAAATAATTCCAAGACAGGTGATAAGCAGCAGGATGAAACCGACACTGAAACAGCCGGAAAAAGTATCTGCACCAAAATACCCGCAGGCAGTGCCGACCGCAAGGAGACCAAAAACCGTCTCAAGCTCGCCCTATATTCCATGATAGAAAAAGGAACAGGAAAGAGCCTACCATGGGGCACACTCTCAGGCATCAGACCGACCAAGATAGCCATGAAGTGCATAGAGGACGGCATGAACGATAAGGAAGCCTACGACTATCTGAAGGAAACCTACCTCGCAAGCGATGAGAAAATCGACCTCTCAATAGGCATAGCAAAGCGCGAGAAGGCGCTGCTCGATAGGGTGGACTATGACAACGGCTACAGCCTGTACATAGGCATACCATTCTGCCCAAGCACCTGCGCATACTGCTCGTTTACCTCATACCCGCTCGGTGTGTGGAAAAACCGCGTGGACGATTACCTCGATGCACTCGAGAAGGAGATAGACTACACAGCACAGAAGTTCTACCACAAGAAGCTAAAATCCATATATATAGGAGGCGGCACACCGACCACCCTAAGCCCTGCACAGCTTGACAGGCTTATCAGAAAAATTAAATGCAGCTTTGATTTAAAGGATTGTTTGGAATTTACAGTGGAGGCGGGCAGACCGGACTCCATCACGAGAGAAAAGCTCCTGGCACTAAAGAAAAACGGCATCAGCCGTATATCGGTCAATCCACAGACCATGAAGCAGCAGACACTCGATATAATAGGAAGACACCACACCGTAGACGATACGATACAAAGCTTCAAGCTCGCACGTGAGCTGGGGTTTGACAACATAAACATGGACCTCATCATGGGACTTCCCGAGGAGACACTCGATGATGTAAGGCACACAATGGAACTGGTGAAGGAGCTGGCGCCTGACAATGTCACCATCCACTCACTCGCAGTAAAGCGAGCTGCAAGACTCACCATCTTCAAGGACCGCTACAGCGATATGCAGATGGTCAACACTCAGGAGCATATGGATCTCTGCGCAGTCTACTGTAAGCAGATGGGGCTTGAGCCATACTACCTCTACAGGCAGAAGGGCATGGCAGGCAATATGGAGAATGTGGGCTATGCCGCAAAGGGCAAGGCCGGTGTGTACAACATACTTATCATGGAAGAGAAACAGACCATCGTAGCATGCGGAGCCGGAGCAAGCACCAAACGCGTCTGGCCTATACCAAATCCGGATGGCACACACCGCATCGACAGATGCGAGAATGTCAAGGATGTAGGGCAGTATATCGCAAGGATTGATGAGATGATTGGGAGGAAGCAGAGGCTGTTTGAGGAGTAGATATTTTTTTTGAAAAGTGTATAAAAATGCTGTTACATCATTCTATGACAAAGAGGATAGTCTTTCGGAAAAGCTTGAAAGACTGTCCTTTTTAAATGCACAGTTTAACATAGACAAGGATAAGGATTTCATAAAGGAATAAAATTTATATTTTTATATACAATATTCATATGACAAGAATGAATTATCTAAATGAATAAATGAAATAAAAAATGCCAAAAATCAAATTCAATATTGCGTTTTGCGGAGGTTAGTGATATATTCAATATATCAGGAGGAAAAAATATGGCAAGTCGTATGGTTAGAATAGAGAGTGTTACAATCGAGAATTTTAAGAACGTTTCAAAAGGTACTTTGAATTTTGAAAATAAACATAAGAAGTACAAATCAAGTATATTAGGATTGTATGGACAAAATGGTTCAGGAAAGACGGCTTTAATTGATGCTATTCAATTATTGAAGTATGCATTATGTGGTAACCAGATTCCTAAAAAGTATGCAGACTATATTCAGGTAGATGCAGAATTTGCAACATTAAAATATGAACTGGTTGTGCGTTATTCAGAAGAAGAGTATAAAGTATGGTATCAGTTTTCTATAAAGAAGGTAATTGATGAATTGGCATCTAATATAGAAGATGATTCAAATACAAGTGTTGTTACCAGAGCAGAGCTGTTTGATGAGGTGCTTTCCTTTTCATATAAATCTAATGAACAAAGTTTACGTAAATCTCCATTAATTGATACACGAGCTGAGGAATTATTTGCACCGAAAGGTAAATTAGTTGAATTAGTTGGTAAAAGTAAAGAGCAATATATGGATTTACTGGTTACGAAGAGGCTTGCAAGGGCAACATCTAGAAGCTTTGTATTTTCTAAAGAAATGATGAAACAATATAGAGAAAATTGTAGAAATGAAATGTATATGAAGTTGATAGAGGGATTGTATACTTTTGCTTATAGAGAATTATTTATTATTGGAACAGAAAGTATTGGTTTGATTAGCTTAAATGCATTACCTTTAGTATTTAAGTACCGGAATGATGATTCTGAATCGGTTGGAAGAATCGTGATTTCATTAGATGGTTCCACCTTAATACCAGAGAAATCATATAATCTTGTGGAAAAAGTTATTGAAAATATGAATATTGTTCTTGAACAGTTGGTTCCGGGATTAAAAATAGGAGTTGTTGATTTGGGGGCTTCTATGAAAAAGGATGGGACTGTAGCACGGCAAATACAATTGATGTCTTTAAAAAATAGTAAACAAATTCCATTCTGCTATGAATCAGAGGGAATAAAGAAGATAGTATCTATTTTGCAACTTTTAATCGTCGTCTATAACAATCCATCAGTAACAGTTGCAGTAGATGAGATAGATGGAGGCGTTTTTGAGTATTTACTTGGAGAATTATTAAATATTATTTCAGAAAAAGGAAAAGGACAATTAATTTTTACAGCACATAATCTTAGACCTTTAGAGACTATTGACAAAGGGTTTGTAGCGTTTACAACAACAAATATGGAAAACAGATATATTCGTTTAACTAATGTAAAAGGTACAAATAACCTTAGAGATTTTTATTATAGAGATATTGTATTGGGAGAACAAAACGAACAAGTATATAACCATACAAATAATTTTGAAATTGCATTAGCCTTTAGAGAGGCAGGTGAAGCATTTGGCTCGTAGAAAAATTGTTTTTGTAATTGTTGAGGGACCATCTGATGAAACTGCATTAGGTATCACTTTATCTCAATATTTTGATAATGATGCTGTATATGTACATATCATGCATGGTGATATTACAACTCGTAAAGGTGTCAATCTTCAAAATATTGTATCGAAAATTGGGAATGAGATAAAAGCGTATGCTAAATCTCATCATTATAAATCTGTTAATTTTATGCAAATTATTCATATAGTTGACACTGATGGTGCATATATTCCGGAAGAAAATATTCTTGAAGATATAGAAAGTGATGAATTGTTATATCAAGATGATGGGATTCATACTAATAATAAGGATAAAGTTGTTATTCGAAATAAGATGAAGGCGGAGAACTTGTATAGACTCAGATCCTGTGGAAGTATTTGGAATATTCCATATAGAGTCTATTACATGTCGTGTAATTTAGATCATGTTTTATATGGTAAGAGAAATAGCTCTGATGATGAGAAGGAAAAAGATGCATATAATTTTGCAAAAATGTACAGGAACGAGAATGAGTTATTTTTAAAGTACATATGTGATTCGGAATTTTCTGTAAAAGGTGATTTTAAGAAATCGTGGGAGTTTATAGAAGAAGATATGAATTCAATAGAAAGATATACAAATTTACCAGTTTGTTTTGATGAGTAAAAAATGTATAGAGGAAAATACTAACTCACGGGCAAATTTCTGGTCTGATGGACAAGAATCTCATATGAGGTTATGCATGAGGGAATCATGGCTAATCCGTTGGAGCCTGATGCGACTGGCATTATGGCTCATATAATGATGATAAATCAAAATAATGTATAATTATTGGTGCTGTAATACCATAGCGATTAGCGAATGTGTCAAAAATTATAAAGAAAACCTAATATTCATTGACAAAGAATTAAAAATGGGTAAAAATATATTATTGAAAAACCCTGATTAGATACAGAAAAAGACACGCTAATCCGAATAAACATACAGAAATCAAAACAGGCTAAAAATATTCGGGGGGGGGTACCAAGGTACCTCCCTCGAACAGGTATAGAGGGAAATAAAAGATACCATAAGGAGAACTTAGAAAGAATGTACAGAAAGAAAGGCAGAGGATGGACAAAGCATATAGACTTTATGCTTATAGATATCGCATGCATTGTTATAGCATTTTTTATTTCATATGTGATACGCTTCGGCTTTAATAACCCGTACGTGGACAAGGACTACCGTATACTGGGGGTAGCATTTCTTCTGATAGATTTCTTTGTGGAGATAATGGCAGACTCATTCAAGAATGTCCTAAAGAGAGGATATCTGGATGAACTCATATCGACCTGCAAGCACGCAATGCTTGTATTTCTGGCGACAGCGCTATTTCTGTTCACTACACAGATGGCTGATATATACTCGCGATTATCATTTTATATCATGTTTCCAATCTATGTGACAATAGCATATGCAGCAAGAATTGCACTCAAGAGCTTTCTTAAGAAAAAGGGCTTCGGAGCATCTAAGAAATCACTGTTTGTCATAGCACCTGATGCTATGCTTCGTGATACACTGCGCACAGTGGAGAAAAGCTGTATAGGCTATACAAAGATAGTAGCAGCTTCACTGGATACAGATCTGAAGGGCAAGACTATATGCGGCATACCGATAGTGGCAAACCACGATGGCATAGTGGACTATGCGTGTGATGAGTGGGTGGATGAGGTGCTCATCCCGCCGTGCAGTGAGGATGAATATCCGGAGAGGATGGCAGATATATTCCTCGAAATGGGAATAGCTGTACATACAGGAATAACCAAAAACGGCACAGCCCAAGGCGGCTATAAGCAGATAGAAAAGATAGGCGACTATACAGTAGTCACATCAAGCGTGAACTATGCCAATACCAGTGCACTTCTGGTAAAGAGAGGCATGGATATAGTTGGAGGTCTGGTGGGCTGCCTGTTTACACTTATCATCATGATATTTGTGGGACCGGCGATATACATAGCATCGCCGGGACCGATATTCTTCTCGCAGGAGAGAGTCGGCAGAAACGGCAGAAAGTTCAAGATGTATAAATTCCGCAGCATGTATATGGATGCCGAGGAGCGAAAGAAGGAGCTTGCGGCACAGAATAAAGTAGGCGACGGAATGATGTTTAAGATGGACTTTGACCCGAGAATCATAGGCAATAAGGTGCTGCCAAACGGAAAGAAGAAAACCGGAATTGGACAGTTCATCAGGAAAACAAGCCTGGATGAATTTCCACAATTCTTCAATATACTAGTGGGAGATATGAGCCTGGTAGGCACCAGACCACCGACACTCGATGAGTGGGAGAAGTATGAGCCGCATCACAGAGCCAGAATGTCATTCAGGCCGGGACTGACCGGACTGTGGCAGGTGAGTGGCAGGAGTAATATCACGGACTTTGAGGAAGTGGTGAAGCTGGATACTCAGTATATTGGTGAATGGAGTGTAAAGAATGATTTAAGAATTATTTTTAAGACCATGATGACTATTATTAAGAACGATGGAGCAGTGTAAAGGAGAAAATTTTAATGAAAATATTGATAACAGGAGCCAATGGTTATCTGGGCTCTGGAATCGTTAAAGCCGTTTTAGATAAAGGAAATGATGTAATTGCTACAGATTTTATACTTAATCATGTGGATGAGCGAGCAGAAAAAAAAGAATGTGATTTATTCGAAACAAAGGAGCCTTATTGTTATTTTGGAGAACCAGATGTTCTTCTACATTTAGCTTGGAGAGATGGATTTGTACATTATTCTGATGCACATATAAATGATTTGCCAAAACATTATGCATTTATCAAAAAAATGGCAGATCATGGATGCAAGCATATTGCAGTTATGGGGAGCATGCATGAAATTGGATTTTATGAGGGAAGCATAAACGAAAATACTCCATGTCATCCTACAACTCCTTATGGTATTAGCAAAAATGCGTTAAGAGATTTAACAGAAATGATTTGCAGAAAAGATAACATAGTTTTTCAATGGTTGAGGGGATACTATATTGTTGGAAATTCTAAATATGGTTCTTCAATTTTTTCAAAAATAACAGAAGCAGAAGAAGATGGCAAAAAGGAATTTCCGTTTACTTTGGGGCAAAATCAATACGATTTTATTGATTACGAAGATTTTTGCGTACAAGTAGCCGCAGCAGTAAGTCAAAATCAAGAACAAGGAATAATAAATATTTGTTCGGGAAGACCAGAAAAATTAGCTGATAGAGTAGAACAATTTATAAAAGATAATAATTATAGAATTAAGTTACAATATGGAACGTTTCCAGATAGACCGTATGATTCAAAAGCTATTTGGGGAGACAGTACTAAGATTAATAAAATTATGAGGAAATAAATTTATATGAAATTACTACTTATAATGCCTAGATTTTTTGATTATCCTGAGATTATAAAAAAAGAATTAATTAGTATGGGGTATGAGGTTGATTTTTTTGATGATCGTCCAAGTAGTAATGCCTGGATTAAAGCTGCTATTCGTATAAACAAAAATCTTGTTAGAAATTATATAAAAAAATATTTTGATCAAATGATGCAAACTGTAAAAAATAAGAAGTATGATGTTGTTTTTCTTATTTCGGGTCAATCTTTGTCATTTGGTGAAAATATGATAAAAGACATTAGGGATTGCCAACAAGATGCGAAATTTATATTATATCAATGGGATTCTCAAAAAAATTTTCCTTATATAAAGAAAATTCAGAAATATTTTGATAACTGTTATTCATTTGATAGAAAAGATGTTAAAGAAAATTCAAAACTAAAATTTTTACCTTTGTTTTATTCGAAAAATTATGAACAGATGGGAACAAATACTGATAATTATTTTAAGTATGATTTTTGTTTTGTTGGAACTGCTCATCCCAAAAAATATAAATTTATTTCAATGATGAGTAAACAGTTAAAAAATGTTTATCCAAAACAATTTATATATTTCTATTTTCCATCTAGAATAGTTTTCTATTATAGAAAATTAATGAATAGAGAAATGAAAAATGCGAAATATAAAGAATTCCATTTTACACCTCTTAAAGGTGAAAAAATGGATGAAATTTATAAATCATCTAAATGTGTGTTAGATTCTGCACAAGAAGGACAATCGGGATTGACAATAAGGGTTATTGAGGCATTGGGGGCAAAGAAAAAAATAATTACTACCAATGAAGATATAATAAATTATGATTTTTATTGTCCTGAAAATATATATCTATATAAAGGAAATATAGATTTAGATAATGTTTTTTTTAAGGAAACATATAAGGAAATAGACATTACAATTTATCAGAAATATTCTATACAAAGCTGGCTAATGGAGGTGTTGAAATAATAATGGCAGATATTACAGCGATAATTTTGACTAAAAATGAGGAAAATAATATAGGTGATTGTATCGAATCTATAAAAAGTGTAGTTAAAAGAATAGTGGTGATTGATAGTTTTAGTTCTGATGATACTGTAAATATTGCTTGTAATTTAGGGGCTGAGGTTTTTCAACATAAATTTGAAAATTATGCTAATCAATATATGTATGGAGTGGATATTGCAGATGTTCGAACAGTATGGACATTGAGAATAGATGCAGATGAAAGATTGACTCACGAATCTGCGAGTGAACTTGAAAAAATATGTAATGATAATATGAATTCTGATGTTGCGGGAGTTAATCTTCGTTTTAAAAAAAATTTTTTGGGAAAAGATTTATATCATGGCGGTGTATATCCTTGGAAAAAAATGAATTGTTATAAAACAAAACAAGGATACATTGAAAATCGATTTATGGATGAACATATCGTTCTTTTATCAGGCAAAGTTTTGGATATGAAAAATGACTGTTTACATTTAGATTTTAAAACCATCGAATATTGGATAAATAAACATAATTGGTATTCTTCTAGGGAAACTGTAGATTATTTCAATAGTCTTGAAAATAAGGCAGATAAGTCTAAATTGAATCTTATTACATGGATAAAGATGAATATATATTATAAATTGCCCTTAGGATTTAGAGCTCATATTTATTATATATATATATATTATTTTAGATTGGCTTTTTTGGATGGAAAAGAAGGAAAGATATATGCTTTTTTACGTGCATATTGGTATAGATATTTAGTTGATATTAAAATTTATGAATGTAAAAAGATGAATTTACGTTATTCGGGATATGGTGATTTGAAATGAATGAGACAAAAATAAAAGATAAATTGATTAGTGTGATAATACCAGCATATAATTCACAGAATACGATTAAACCATGTTTAATGAGTGTTATTAATCAGAAAAGAAATGATGTTGAAATAATAGTTATAGATGATGGATCTATAGATGATACAAAGGAAATTGTTAAAAAAATTTGTTATAAATATGATTTTGTTAAATATTTTTATCAAACCAATGGCGGAGTATCATCTGCAAGAAACAATGGAATAAAAAAATCACAAGGAAACATAATATTGTTTATTGATTCGGATGATGAGTTGTCAAAGGATTCCTTGAATGAGATGATGAACTTTTATGAAAAATATAATAGCGATTGTGTTGCGGCTGAAGTAGTTGACAATAATGGAACATCAAAGATAAAAGATGTTTTTAAAAAGGAAGATACCTTTAAAGCAAATACAATTGAAGAAATTGGAAATAAAATGTTTTATACAAGGATGGGAAGTGCTGTTGGTAAAATTTTTAAAAAAGAAATAATAGAAAAATATAAAATATATTTTGATGAAAAAATAGGTCTTGCAGAAGATTTTATTTTTGTACATGAATATTTTACAAAGTGTAAATCAATTTCTAAAAATGGGAAAGCACATTATATTGTACATAATAGACCTATATCTTTATCGAAATCATTTTCATCAAATATTGATGATGTCGTATATATTCAAAAAAAAGTTTTAAATGAAACATTTAAAGTTTATCCAAATTATAAACAGGTTTTTTATCAATATGAAATGAATATTGTGGTAAGTGGTATGGTTAATACTATAAAAAATATGTACTTATATAGTTCTACATATAATCATGTTGATAGAATGAAAAAAATAAAGGAAATATTAGATTCTGAAGATATAAAGACAATAAGTAAATTATCTGATTTCGATGGCCCAAAATGTAAAACAGATAGAGTTTATTTATTTATTTTAAAGACAGAATCAGTTTTTATTATTGATTATTTCTTTTGGTTAAGGGAAAATGTGCGAAGATTAAAAACTAGAATTAATAATATGAGGGGAAAAAATGAATAGAGTATGTTTTATAAGCGTATATTTTGGAAAGATACCACCTTTTTTTAGAACATTTTTGGATAGTTGTAGATGGAATCCTCAATTTGATTGGCTGATAGTGCATGATGAAAATCTAAATTATGAGTGTCCTGAAAATGTTCATGAGTTATTAATTTCATTAGAAAAATTTAGAGATGAAGTTACAAAAAAGGTGAATATTGAAATCCCTAAAATTAAACCGTACAAAGTATGCGATTATAGACCAGCATTTGGAATAATATTTAAAGAATATATAAAAAATTATGAATTTTGGGGAATTTGTGACACAGACCTTATATTGGGCAATCTTAAAGAATTTATTACCGATGAAATGCTTGATACATATGATAAAATTTTTACTATGGGACATATGTCTTTAGTGCGAAATACGGATAATTGTAATTGGCTATTTAAAAGGGATACTGCAAATTCTAAAAATTATAAATATGTTTTTCAAGATGAAAGAAATCATATATATGATGAATTTAATGGATTTACCGAAAAATTTTGTGACATAGGGTATAATGTTTACAAATTCAAAAAGTGTGCTGATATTACATCAAAGTGCGGAAGGTTAAGAGTTAATGAACGTTGGTTTATTAGATGTATTCAGCCGCAAAATTCATTTATATCTTTTTCTGTTGATGAGAATTATAAATATCAGGTTTTTTGGGAGTATGATGGTCATACATATAGAACATATATTAATAAAGAAAATATAGTTAAAGAAGAGTATTCATATATTCACAAGATTGATTATGCATATGAGAATCATTTATCAAAAAAAGACTTTGTGATTTTAACAACTAATGGTTATGTGTTAGTTGAAGATAAAAAAATAATCAAGGATTTTATAGAAAACAAGGTATCAAAAAAATTAATTAGAGAATATAACGCTTCTAACGAGATAGAAGAACTGTTTAGTGATTTTTATTGGTTCGTTAGGTGGAAATTAAGATATTTTAAAGCTAATTTAAAAAATCGTTTAAACAAGGAGAAGTGAATTGAAGGATAAGATATGTGTAGCGCTTGTTAATGCCTGTACAGCGCCAATTCCTGATGTTTTGGGTGGTGGTGCAGAGCGATTAGTTACTATGCTTTTGGATGAAAATGAGATTGAAAATAAAATAGATCTTATTGTGTTTTCAAAACAAAACAAACTTGCAGAGAATGAATCTTTAAAATATCATAGGTCAAAAATAATATACATTTCTCCATCAACAGTTAGAGATAAATTTATTAAGATTCTATATAAGATATTTAGCAGATTTGGATTATATAGGAAGCATTATGGATATTATTCTAGAGTGGCTTCATATTTAAAAAGATTTAATGTGGATGTTTTGATTGATGAGAATGGGTATGTTCCGGATTTTAAAGAAGCTGTAGATGTTGTTGGAGTAGAAAAAACAGTGGCACATATACACTGGCTTGTTAATCCAATAAAAAGAGATATTCAAAATAATTATAGATATGCAATGGGCGTGAGCAATTATATTACTGATTATTGGATTAAAAATTCCGGAAATAACGAGATTATTGGTAAAACAGTGTATAGCGCTGTTGATGAGAAAAGATTTTTGCGTACAATTACAGAAAATGAAAGAGAAGAATTAAAAAGAAAGTTGGGAATCCCTAATAATAGTTGTGTAGTAGCATATTGTGGACGGATTCATGAACAAAAAGGACCGTTAGAATTGTATAAGGCATTTAAGAAAATATATTCAAAAAAATTGAATGCAACATTGTTGTTTATTGGTGGCTCTGATAAGATGGGGTCTCAATTATCGGAATATCATATTAATTTACTAAATGAAGCCGAGGACAATAAATCAGTTATTTTTACGGGATATATTAAAAATAAGGACTTATATAAATATTATCAGATATCAGATATTCTTGTAATTCCAACTTTGGTTGAAGAGGCGGCAGGGCTTGTTGCAATAGAAGGGATGTTGTCAGGACTTCCAATTATAGCTACTCGTTCAGGAGGATTGCCAGAATATGTTAATGAAAAATGTTCTATATTAATTAATAAAGATGACAGAATGCAGGAAGAATTGTGTTTAGCTTTAGAGAAACTGATTTTAGATTTAAATTTAAGGAAAAAAATGAGTGTATGTGCTGTTAAAGAAGGGAAAAAATATACGCAAAAGAAGTATTACAATTCATTTGTTAATTCAGTATTAGATATAGTTAAAGAAGAGAAAGAATATGTCAGAAAAAAAACAACTACTTATTAATTTTATAACCAATATTATTTATATGTTAATTAATTACGCTATAACCTTTGTACTTACGTCATTTATGGTTAGTAATATAGGTGGAGAGGCATATGGTTTTATAGGCTTATGTAATAATATTATAAATTATGCAACATTAGTTACAGTTGCATTAAACTCTGTTGCAGGTAGATTTATTACAATAGAAATACATAGGGGAAATAATAAAAGGGCAAATCAATATTTTTCTTCGACATTGGTTGCAAATATTATATTATCGATAATATTACTCATGATTGTAATACCAGTTGCAATTCAAATAGATAGGATATTTAATATTCCAGCAGAACTCATTAATGATGTTAGAAAATTATTTGTTCTTACTGCATTTAATTTAATAATTTCTGTTATAAGTACAGTATTTACTGTCGCAACATTTATTACGAATAAGTTATATTTATCAAGTATTGCGAATTGTTGTGGAATAATAAGTAGAGCGGTTGTTTTATTGATTTTATTTTCATTAAATAAGCCTAGTATAGTATATGTAGGTGTTTCGACAGTTATTAGTTCCTTATTAATATGGCTTATAAATATAATGTATACAAAAAAACTGTGTCCACAAATTGAAATAAAAAAAGAGAATGTATCTATTAAAATAACAAAAGAGTTATTTTCTGCAGGAATATGGAGTTCTGTAACAAAGTTATCACAAATACTTTCGGATGGAATGGATTTGTTGTTTAGCAATTTGTGGGTGGGAGCATATGCTATGGGGCAGTTATCAATTGCATATACATTGCCGACATTTGTATCACAGTTATTATCAATGATAATAAATTTGTTTAGTCCCAAATTAACAGAACATTATGCAAAAAATAATAAAGAACATATTATTTCAGAGTTATCGTTGAATATGAAATTAACAGGTTTTTTTGGGAACGTTGTTTTTTTTGGCGTATTATTTATGGGAAGGGAATTTTTTAAGTTATGGGTTCCAACAGCTAATATAGATTTAGTATATACATTGTCGCTAATAGCATGTGCTTCTGTGTTAGTGTCATCAATATGTTCGCCTCTTTCCAATGTGTTTTTGATGATGAATAAATTAAAAATAAACTCTCTAGTTTGGTTAGGAGTGGGAATATTTGATGCGTTGACTGTTATTACAATAGTCAATACGACAAAACTAGGTGTTTATGCAGTGGCTGGTGTAAGTAAGTTTGCTGCTATAATAATATATTTGTTTTTTTGGCCAATATATGTTAGTAAATGTTTGGAAATAAATGTATCAATATTCTATAAGATTATATTAAGATATTTTTTTGTTTCATTGGTTATGGGTGGAATGCTTTTTGTTGTTAAAAGTATATTATGGCACTGTAATGGATGGGGAGATTTTATTATTCATGTAATCATAATAGGTATATCAGGATTAATAGTTAATTTTATAATATTTTTAGACAAAAAAGAAAAATCGTATATGATAAAAATGATTTTAAGAAAGGTAATTCGATGAAAATAGGAGTTGTTACATTTTATTATGCACACAATTATGGAGCAGTATTACAAGCATATGCATTAAAAACATATTTAGAAAAATTTGATAATAATGTTAGAATGTGCCCACATTTGAATAAAAATATAACATCAATGTATGAGAGACAACTACGATGTACTATTCCTAAAAAGTTTTTTTTAAATCCATTTAAATGGAAATTAGTTGTTAAAGAGATTAAAAAAATAAAATGGTCAAAAAATGAATGGAGATTGAGATATGATAAATTTGATGATTTTATAAAAACAGAATTATTAGATAAGGATATTATTTTAAAAGATTCTGATAAATATGATATGTTATTTTTTGGAAGTGACCAGATTTGGGAACAGAAATTGATTGGAAATGATTTGTTTTATTTTGGATATACAGATTTGACAGATATAAAGATTGCGTATGCAGCAAGCTGCTTCACAGCCGATACATATTTTTCTGATGCAATGATTCAAGGAATAAAATCGTTTGATATGATTTCAGTACGAGAAGAAAAAATAGCAAATAAGATTTCAATGTTAACAAATAAACATGTCGATACGGTATGTGACCCCGTCTTTTTACTCAAAGAAGAAGATTATTATAAACTAACAGAGGAAGAAAATCGTTTTGGTGATTTTGTATTATTTTATTTTGTTGCAGAAGATAATGAGTTATCAAAATTAGTTGAATATTTTAGGAATAAACTAAATAAAAAGGTAATTGAAGTTCATTATTACAAATATAAGGAAGAACACGAAGATTATATAATAGACTGTGATCCAAAGAAATTTCTTACTTTAATAAGATATGCATCTTTTGTATTTACAAATTCATTTCATGGGGCATCGTTTTCTATTATAATGAAAAAAAATTTTTGGGCAAAAAGTAACAACATGCGTTTAATTAACTTGTTGGATAAATTCGGTTTAAAGAATAGATTAATTACACATTTGGAAATATCAAAAAAGAATAATTTATTTGAATGTATTGATTATAATAAAATATCAAAATGTTATGACAATTTTGTAGATTTATCAAAGGCATATATTAACAGTGCTTTAGAAATAATGGAGCAGTAGAATGAAGGTTAAGATTAAAAAGAATTGGCTTGTTATAATGATATACTTAATAGCGAGCATTATATTTTTAGTTCCAGTTTTAGAGTATGGAGCTGATAAAAGGGCTGTAGGAGGATTTTGTATTGGTTTATTAATTGTTATTCTTACAAGAAGAAAATTTTTTTCAATATTATGTTATTTTTTGATAACATTATTTAATATCCATATGTCATATGTTCCTATAGGTTCTGGAAATATGACTGTATTAGGTATGATTAAAATTGTTATAATTATAGCTTTTATTTTTTTGATTATTAAATCTAATGGGTTTAAGAAGTATTTATTAAATAGAAATATTTTATACTATTTTATATGGTGCATGGCGTGTATAATTATATATGTTATTAATGCATTATATTTTAAAAGTGGATTAGGTGATATGTTATTTAGACTAGTTCCTGTTTATTTTTCAATATATATTTTAATAAATACATATGAAAATAAAGCAATTGTTAATGAATTAATTATAGCAATCATAGTAGCGGCGATAATATATACTGCTGTAGCGTATATAGAGTTTATACAAGGAAAAACATTTTTCTATTCATCTTGGACAGGAATGGAAAGGTATAGACGTGGAATATTACGAGTGGGTAGTACTTTGGAAGATGCGAATATTCTTGCATTATTTTTGTTACAACCAATTTTTATTTTAATGATGAATAAAACACGAGATTTATTTGGAAAATTATTATCAAAAATATTAATTATTCTAATGATAGTAATTTTATGTATTACAAGTAGTAGAGCATCTGTTATTTCGCTTGTAGTAGGTATAGTATTAATTTTTATATTAAATAAAAAATCTATAAAACAACTCTTATTAATTATTTTCGGTATTATTGGGATAATGTGTGTTCCGTTTATAATTAATTCATTAAATACATATGAAGCTGCTAGTGCAGGTCAAAGATTCTATCTTATTGCTAAGGGAATTACTCTTTGGAAATCAAATTTTTTGTTTGGAATTGGATTAACAGAATTTCAAAAACAGACATCTTGGTTAACAATGTGTGAATATATTAGACAATTATGTGAAGCTGGTATTTTTGCATTTATAATATATTGTGCATTTTTTATATTTCTTATTTGGATTTATTACAAGAATAATAAATATTTAAAGCAAGAAGAATTATTTGATGCTTCATGTATTTTGGGACTTATAGTTGCTTTTATGATTAACTCAATTAGTTTAGATACTTTTTTTTATTATATAATGTGGACTTTCCCAGCTTTGATGTTTTATTCTTTAAATCTATGTAAGAATGATATTACTAAGGTTAAAGACTAAATATATTATATTAGAAAAAATGGTGAGAAAAATGAGAATAAACGGTAATTTACCTAAAAAAATATTTGGTGTAAAACTTAAAGATAAGCATAAATTGTGTGAAAGTCAGTCAGGGGGGGCTTTTACTGGAATAGCTGAGTATTTTATAAGACAAGGAGCAATAGTATATGGTTGCGGATTAGATGATAATCAAAGGGCAATTTATTATAGGGTTACCTCAATTGAACAATTAAATAAGCTGAAAAAATCCAAATATGTCCAAGCAGAACTGGGACATACATTAGTAAGCGTTAAGGAAGATTTAGAGCTTGGTAAAATTGTACTTTTTTCAGGAACCCCTTGTTATGTTGCAGCTGTGAAGAATTTTGTTGAAAAATGTAACAATAAACATAATTTATATACCATTGATATTATATGTCATGGTGTTCCAAGTCCATTAGTTTACAATGAATATATAGCAGCTTTAAGTGAAAAAAGGAATAAGAAAGTAAATAAGTTTATTTTCAGAAATTAAAAATAATAAAAAACTTTAGATAAAATTTTGAAAACGTAAATTATTGTAAAATATTTTAATTTAAGGAAGATACATATTATGGGAAAGTATTTTGGAACAGACGGCTTCCGTGGAGAGGCTAATGTCAATTTAACAGCAGAACAAGCATATCAGATCGGTAGATTTTTAGGCTGGTATTATGGAGAGCTTAAGAAACAGAAGCAGCTTGATGAGCCGGCAAAGATAGTAATAGGAAAGGATACAAGACGTTCAAGCTACATGTTTGAGTATTCACTTGTATCAGGACTTACAGCATCGGGAGCAGATGCATATCTATTACATGTTACCACAACTCCATCAGTAGCATATGTAGCCAGAACCGATGATTTTGACTGTGGTATCATGATTTCAGCAAGCCACAATCCATACTATGACAATGGAATCAAGCTTATTAACAGCAATGGAGAGAAGATGGATGAGGAGACCATTCTCCTTGTTGAGGACTACATAGACGGAAAGCTTCGCCTGTTTGGTCAGGAGTGGAAGGAGCTGCCTTATGCACACAAGGATGCTATCGGATGTACAGTGGACTATGTAGCAGGCCGTAACCGTTACATGGGATACCTCATCTCACTAGGAGTATATTCATTTAAGGGCATGAAGGTTGGTCTTGACTGCGCCAACGGAAGCTCATGGAACATGGCAAAGTCTATTTTTGAGGCACTCGGAGCAAAGTGTTATGTCATCAACAATGAGCCAAACGGTCTCAACATCAACAACAATGCAGGCTCTACACATATCGAGGGCTTACAGAAATATGTAGTGGACAATGGACTTGATGTAGGCTTCGCATACGATGGAGATGCAGACAGATGTCTCTGTGTAGACGAGCTTGGAAATGTAATCACAGGAGACCACATCCTCTATATCTATGGAAAGTACATGAAAGAGAGGGGAAAGCTTGATAACAATACTGTTGTCACAACTGTTATGTCAAACTTCGGACTCTACAAGGCATTTGATGAGCTTGGAATCGGCTATGCAAAGACTGCAGTAGGTGACAAATATGTATATGAGTACATGCAGCAGAACGGCTGCCGCATCGGCGGAGAGCAGTCAGGACATATCA
>OLGY01000163.1_pt1 | contig 58508 bp, 49 predicted proteins | sample 1605951 | NCBI WGS metagenome assembly OLGY01 (sample SAMN03283280) | human gut metagenome | biome: human-associated habitat; material: feces | host: Homo sapiens | place: Peru | collected 2012
CAAAGTCTACATGCAAGACTACAGAGACAGTAGAATTTGAAGGCGAAACTTACCCAGTAGTTAAAGTCGAAATCTCAAGCACATCTCACCCATTCTATACAGGTAAGAGCAAGCTTGTTGATACTGCCGGTCGTGTTGATCGCTTCATGAGCCGTTACGGTAAGTTGAACAAGTAAGACAGATATCTTTTCACAAGATACATACGATTTTATAAGGGTGCGGTCGAAGGTAGTTGCATATACGCTTCGGTCGCACTTTTTGTTTTCTCTGTATTTATATTCTTTATCCTTTAGAAGATTCATTCACCCCCACCCCATTTATTCACCCCACCTTATTCTTCCTGACAAAAATATTAATCACCCTTAATCATGCTAAAGAAATCTCTATTATATATTTTTGCAGCTATGACATTAGTTGCATGCTCAAGCGATGATAATGAAGAAGGCTTTTCCACCAACGCTAATGCCAACTCTACAAAGCAATGCGCTGAATATGGAGGCTTGGAGTTTCCTCGCTTGAATAGTGATACAAAGAACAATGTGGTGCTTGTTCACAAGAGCAATGGCATACTCAACTATTGCGTAGAGTGGGACATGCAGAAGAAGTCGCAGCGTTGGTCGTGCTACAAGATGTACAAGAGCATCATGGCTTCAAATGTAGACCGATTCGATGTAAAATATAATAATCCAAACCCCAATAAATATAAATATCAATATCCTTTGGATCCTATCTTGGGCACAAAATATCCTTGGTCTGTAGGCAATGGCGATGGCTACTATCGCTCAGGCTATGATCATGGTCATATCTGTCCTTCGGCAGATAGATTGATGAGCTTTGAGCAAAACTATCAGACTTTCTATCTCACCAACATGCAACCACAAACAAATGGTTTCAATGCTAAAGTATGGGCAAATATGGAGAAAAAGGTGCGCGATTGGGCAAAGAGCAACAACTACAAATTCTGCGATACCATGTATGTATGCAAGGGTGGAACCATCGATAATAAGAGCCAGATTGCAGGAACTATAAACGGTCATATCATCCCAAAATATTTCTTTATGGCAATTCTTATCAGCAAAAAGCAATCAAGTGGCAACGTAAAATATGATGCCATGGCTTTCTGGATTGAGCATAAGAATTGTACCGACAATAACAACGCATTGAAGAAATATGTCATCACTATCGACGAATTGGAAAAGAAGACTGGCATCGACTTCTTCTGCAACTTGCCTGACGGTATAGAGAAGGAAGTTGAATCAACTGTCAACATGAAGCTTTGGGGATTTAACTAATAGTCACAAAACATCTACCCAAAGAGCGAGAAATAATAAGTATAAAATATTAGCCGTAATGCTTAAACGACATAAGCATTACGGCTATTTTATTGTGTGCTTTTTTGCAATTAGTTTCGTTGTCAGTACCAGCTAAGTAACACTCCAGTACCAGTTAGGTGAAACTCCAGTACCAGCTAAGTGAAACTCCAGTACCAGCTAAGCGGTACTAAAAACGGTACTGAGAGGCTTTTTCAAAGCAGCCTATTTCTTGATTATTCTTACTGGCTTTACTTCATTTTTCTCTGTGCTGCGGGTAGCTTCGTCTACACTTCCCTTCTTTGCGTAGTCATAGCCAAAGCCGTAGTCATAGTCATACCAATTAGGCGAAGAGGTGTGGCGCAAGCGGAAGTTTACTCTCTGGTCGCCATAATAGATTGTACCTACGAAGTAGTTGTCGCTAAGATGATAGTCGTAGATTTGCACTCTCGTTCCTTCTTCTATCAAATATACATCTATGACACCATTATTGACTTGCCAATCAATATGGTTAGCAATATAGCTTCCCCAAGGACCATTGTTGTAGTGGTCAACCCAATATCCTGTACCTGAGGAATAGCGGTAAGGATCGTGCGAGAAGCAGATTTCCGAATAGGTGGCATCATACACTCTGCCATCGTATTCCATGCTAACATACATGTTTCCACTCCATGTTCCTTCCAAAGTATATGCTATTTCAGCATCCTCATCACACGATGTGAAAGTCATTGCCATCAATGCTATGAAAGCCATTGTCAATATAGATGTAAACTTCTTCATAATCTTACTGTTTAAAATGGTTGTTGATTTATTTTCTACTGCAAAGATAGGTTTATATTTTCATTCTGCCAATAGTAAAACTCATATTCATCGGTATGTTTTCCCTATAGTGTAGGGAAAAATCCCTAAAATTAGTATAATAATCGCATTGTGTTGCTTGGATTACAATTAATTTTGGTATTTTTGCATAGCAAATAAAATAAAACATAACATACAAACAAAGATGAGAACAGTTTACGAATTCTCTGTCAAGGACAGAAAAGGTAAAAACGTATCACTCAAAGAGTATTCAAACGAAGTACTCCTTATAGTCAACACAGCAACACAATGCGGATTCACACCTCAGTATGAAGATTTAGAAAAGCTCTACGAGAAATATCATCAGCAAGGTTTCGAAATCCTCGACTTCCCATGCAACCAGTTTGGTAGCCAAGCTCCTGGTACTGACGAGTCTATACACAACTTCTGTAAGCTCAACTATGGTACAGAGTTTTCGCGTTTCAAGAAGATCAAGGTTAATGGCGACGATGCTGACCCATTGTTCAAGTTCTTGAAAGAATGTAAGGGCTTCGCTGGTTGGGACGAGAGCCATCCTCTATATCCTGTATTGGACAAGATGCTCTCAGAGCAGGATCCTAACTACAAGGAGAGCGCTGATATAAAATGGAATTTCACCAAGTTCCTCACCAACAAGCGCGGACAGGTGGTAGCTCGCTTCGAGCCTACAGAGCCTATAGCCAACATAGCAGCTAAGATTGAAGAACTGCTACAGGCATAAAGGGCTACAAAGAGAGCAAGATTAATCACTCATTAGATAGATATATATGGAAAAAACTAAATGCCTTATCATCGGTAGCGGTCCTGCAGGATATACCGCAGCTATTTATGCAGGACGAGCTAACCTCAGCCCTGTGCTCTATTGCGGACTACAGACTGGCGGACAGCTCACTCAAACTACTGAAGTTGAAAACTTCCCTGGCTATCCACAGGGTGTAGACGGAAACCAGATGATGATGGATATCCGCGAACAGGCAGAGCGCTTCGGTGCCGACCTCCGCGATGGTATCATCACAAAGGTTGATTTCGGACAGCGTCCTTTCATTGTAACTGTTGAGGATGGTACAGAGATTGCTGCCGATACCGTAATCATCGCTACTGGTGCGTCTGCAAAATATCTCGGTCTTGACGACGAGAAGAAATACAACGGACAGGGCGTTAGCGCATGTGCTACTTGCGACGGTTTCTTCTATCGCAAGAAGACTGTTGCTGTGGTTGGTGGTGGCGACACCGCATGCGAAGAAGCATCATACCTCGCTGGTCTTTGCAAGAAGGTTTATATGATAGTTCGCAAGCCTTATCTCCGTGCTTCAGACGTGATGAAGAAGCGTGTAGAAGAGAAAGAGAAGATAGAGATTCTATATGAGCACAACACTCTCGGCCTTTATGGCGAGAATGGTGTAGAGGGTGCTCACCTCGTAAAGCGCATGGGCGAAGCTGACGAAGAGCGCTACGACTTGCCTATCGATGGTTTCTTCCTCGCTATTGGTCATAAGCCAAATACTGATGTATTCAAGCCTTGGCTCGACCTCGACGAAATTGGCTATATCAAGACTATCAATGGCACTCCACGCACCAATATCGAGGGTGTGTTTGCTGCTGGCGACTGCGCTGACCCTACATATCGTCAGGCTATCGTTGCTGCAGGCTCTGGATGCAAGGCTGCTCTTGAAGCAGAGAGATATCTTGCTGCATTGTAATTATAGGCATTATGTGGCTTGCTAAAAGGCTGGCATATAGCATACAAAAAGAAGGAATATTTCATCAACGTTGATGAAATATTCCTTCTTTTAATTTTTATCTATTTCTTGTTTTTATTTATTGCTCTTTACTTTCAAGCTGCTAATCCATAAGCCCAAGAAAGTGAGCATACCATTGAGCATCAGTAGCTCATATCCGAAACGATAGGCGGTATAATTCTTGGTATACCAATCTATAATGAAGCATATCACAGGCGAAGCCACAGCGATATATGGTACAGCCTTGTCGCCAACACTACGTTTAGTGAGCAGAGCATAGGCAAAGAGACCGAGCAATGGACCATAGGTATATCCGCAAAGGGTATATATGGCATCGAGCACACCTTGGCTGTTCACCATCTTGAAAAGTACCACAAACAAAGCAAAGACAACAGCCATTACCACGTGTACTCGCTTGCGCATCTTCTCATCATCCTTACGTTGGCAAATATCCACACAATAGCTTGTGGTGAGGGCTGTCAATGCGCTATCAGCACTTGAGAATGATGCTGCCACGATACCTAAAGAGAACAACACCACTACTCCATTGCCCAACATTCCCGATGCTGCAAACATAGGCAGCAAATCGTCGCCAGATGCAGGCATCTGCAGATTGTATTTACCAAGCAACATAAGCAGCAACACGCCGAGAGCTAAGAACAGCAAGTTGGCGGGAACAAAGGCAAAGCCATAGCTACACATATCCTTCTTGGCATCAGAGAGCGATTTGCAGGTTAGGTTTTTCTGCATCATATCTTGGTCTAAGCCTGTCATCACTATCACAATAAAGATACCGCTAAGGAATTGTTTCCAAAAGTTCTGCTTCGACATCCAATCGTCAAAAACAAATATCCTTGAATGGCTATCGTTGGCAATGGCTTTTATCATAGATGCGGTATCTAAGCCAAGGTTGCCCATCACATTATATATTATTAAGCCCAAGGCTGCAAACATACAGAGAGTTTGAAAGGCATCCGTCCAAACCAAGGTTTTTATTCCGCCTCGCCTTGTGTATAGCCAAATCAAAAATACCATTCCTGACGCAGTAACAGCAAAAGGTACATTCATATCGGCAAAGACAAAGCGATGGAGAATAAAGCATACCACATAGAATCTTGCTGCTGCTCCCGTCATCTTTGATAGCAAGAAGAAGCTTGCACCAACCTTATACGACCGAGCGCCAAGTCGCTTATCAAGGAAGGAATAGATGGTGGTGAGGTTGTGCTTATAGTAAACAGGCAGCAACACGAAAGCCACCACGAAATAGCCTAATATAAAACCTAAGCAGGTCTGCATGTATGTCATGTCGGCTTTGGCTACCATTCCCGGCACAGAAACAAAGGTGATACCAGAGATTGAAGCTCCTATCATTCCGAACGCCACCATATACCATGGTGAATGTCTGTTGCCACGATAGAAGGTGTCGTTGTCTGCTTTGCGCGATGTGAGCCTACTCACCAGCATTAGCAAAGCGAAATAAGCAAGTATTGACAGTAATATCATACGTTGGTTGTTTTTCCGTGCAAAGGTAGCGCTTTTTTATCCTTTTGGCTTGCTATTATATAAAATAATGTCTATATTAGCAACATAAAAACAAAATCTAATGGAAACAAACGAAGCAAAATACATATCATCAATAGGATGGAGAACAGAAACGAAACATTCTATGCTAAGAAGAATGGAGGAACACAACTACCATTCCTCAGGCATATATATGATAACTCTCACCCTCCATAATCGCTCGTTCCCACTATTAGGCAAACTACAATGGAGCCATAATCCAGATGGAGGGCAACAAGCAATAATAATTCCTTCTGAATTAGGGAAGCTCGTAGAACGCGAATGGCGACTTATCACCAACGACTATCCGCAGATAGAGATTATACGCGTACAGCTCATGGAGGAACATCTGCATGCTATCCTTTACATCAGGGCTGAGATTCCTTGCCATCTTGGAAATATTATCGGTAAAATCAAGAATAGATGCAACAAGCACTATTGGCAACAGCTAACTCAGCAAGGACTATTAGGGCCTAAAGGCGAGGATGCCCCACCACCATTATTCTCTAAGAACTTTCAAGATACCGTATTATATGGTAAAGGACAGCTGGAAGCTATGATACGCTATGTCAGCGATAACCCTTTGCGCGCTCTTACAAAGAGAGAGAATCCTGAAATGTTTAAGGTGGTGCATTCGCTAACCATAAACGGTACAACATTCGCAGCCATAGGCAACCGCTGGTTGCTAAATAAGCCTATTAGGATGCAGGTGAAATGCCATAACAACACATCCTCCGAAAACCAACTGCTAATATCGAAGCAAAAGGAATACTTCTTGATGCGAGGCACAAAGGGAGGAGTTGTGGTGAGTCCTTGCATTTCGGCAGGAGAAAGGGAGATAGCACGCGCTGCCCTCGATGCCCACCAGCCGCTGATAGTGATACTCGAAAACGGCTTCGCTCCTTTATATAAGCCACCAGGTAAATACTTCACCGCTTGCGCTGAGGGTCTGCTCCTTATGCTCGCCCCTTGGCCCTACCATATGGAGAGGCGCACCATAACCCGCACCCAATGCCTACAGCTAAACGCCATGGCTGCCAATGTAAGCACCGAGCCATGGACAGAAGAAATGGAGGAAAGGATGAAAAGAGGAGAAGATATAGAGGAACCGGAGGCTGAAGCAGAAAACAAAGGCCAAAGAGAAAGCGAAAGCTGAAAGCAAAGAAAGCGGAAACTGAAAGCAAAGAAAGCAAAGAAAGCAAAAGCAGGAAACTGAAAGCAAAGAAAGCGACGCTGCCAAGCAGCGCCGAACCCAACCCCAAGGAGAAAACAAAAAGAGAGAAGAAGGAAGAAAAGAGGAAAAGAAAGAGAAGGAAAGGGAAAGCTTGCGCCTTGGGGTTGGGTTCGGTGCAGCTCGGCTGCACCGCTTAACCTTAGTTTAAGCTTGAGCCACCCAAGCCCACCCAAGCCTTCTCCTTTCCTTCTTTCCCCTACCCTTTATCTATAGCTCGCAATATATTCACCGCCTCGGCAACCTTAGCAACATTCTTTACATGCAGCAGGAGGCGACCGCGAACCTCCTTGAGTTCGCAGCGGCGAAGGTTTGCTGTGGCATAATTTATGAACTTATCGAAGAGCTGGCTTTGGAAGAACGGACTGTCGTTATTGGAAACGAACTGCATGTTCATCATACCTTGCTTGAGGATTATCTTTTCAACGCCAAGGCGCTTGCCAAGCCTACGTAGCAGTACCACTTGCATAAGCTCCTCACCCTCAGCAGGCACAGGACCAAAGCGGTCTATCAATCGCTGACGGTATACATCAAGGTCGCGGTCTTCTACTATGTTATCAAGCTCACGATATAGAAGCATACGCTCCGAGCTACCTGGAACATAGGTATCAGGGAAATACATCTCCAAGTCGCTCTCTATAGCGCAATCTTCTACGAAATCCTCGCCTGTGAACACCTTACCTTGAGCCATCTCCTCAGCATATAAATCTTGGAACTCATCATTCTTGAGCTCTGTAACGGCTTGGTTAAGTATCTTTTGGTATGTTTCATATCCAAGATCTTCCATAAAGCCACTCTGTTCAGCACCTAACAGGTTGCCAGCACCACGAATATCGAGGTCTTGCATGGCAAGATTGAAACCACTACCAAGGTCGGAGAATGTCTCCAAAGCCTCCAATCTTCTGCGTGCCTCAGGCGAGAGCACACTCTTAGGTGGAGCAAGCAGATAGCAGAAAGCCTTGCGGTTGCCACGTCCCACACGTCCACGCATCTGATGAAGGTCAGACAATCCGAAGCGATGAGCATCATTGATAATTATGGTGTTAGCATTTGGTATGTCGATACCATTCTCTACGATGGTAGTAGATAGCAACACATCGAAATCATGATTTACGAAACCAAGGATTATCTTCTCCAGTTCCTCTGGCGACATCTGACCATGTCCAATAGCAACACGGCAATCTGGTACATACTTCATTATCAGCTTCTCTATCTCTGTGAGCTGTGCTATGCGGTCGTTGACAAAGAATACCTGACCATTGCGACTCATCTCGAAGTTTATAGCGTCCGCTATCACCTCATGGTTGTAAGAAGCCAGCTGAGTAGAGATAGGATGACGATTTGGAGGTGGAGTGCGCATGATACTCATATCTCGAGCACCCATCAACGAGAACTGCAGAGTACGAGGAATTGGTGTTGCCGACATGGTGAGAGTATCTACGTTAGTCTTTAGTTTGCGCAGTTTCTCCTTTGTAGAAACACCAAACTTCTGCTCCTCATCGATGATGAGAAGTCCCAGGTCGTGCCATTTCACATTCTTTCCTATCAGCTTATGCGTACCCACAAGGATATCTATGCGTCCCTGCTCCAGGTCTTCAAGCACTTGCTTTGTCTGCTTTGCTGTGCGAGCTCGCGAGAGATAGTCTACACGCACAGGGAAATCACGCAGACGGTCGCGGAAGTTCTGATAGTGTTGTAATGCCAACACCGTTGTAGGTACCAATACCGCTACCTGCTTAGAATCGCAAGCAGCCTTAAAGGCAGCACGTATCGCCACCTCAGTCTTGCCAAATCCTACATCACCACACACAAGTCTATCCATAGGTGCCGCCTTCTCCATGTCAGCCTTCACATCCTGTGTAGCCTTAAGTTGGTCGGGAGTATCCTCATAGAGGAAGCTTGCCTCAAGCTCATGTTGCATAAAGCTATCAGCACTATAAGCGAAGCCCTTTTCATGTCGACGCTTAGCATATAGCTTTATCAAGTCGCGTGCGATATCCTTGATACGCTTCTTTGCCTTCTGCTTTAAGCGCTCCCAAGCACCAGTGCCGAGAGTGCTAAGACGAGGAGGTTCGCCAGTATCGCTACGTCGATATTTCGATATCTTATAAAGAGAGTGGATAGAGACATCCACCTTATCATTATTCTGATATATGATACGTATCACCTCTTGGTATCCATCGCCAGATGGTACCCTTACCAATCCACCAAACTTACCCACGCCAAGGTCTACATGAACAATGAAGTCGCCAGGCTCCATTTCTTGTAGTTCCTTCATAGTCAGCGCCATCTTGCCTGCACGTGCCGAGTCGCTCTTTAGGCTATACTTATGGAAACGGTCGAATATCTGATGGTCGGTAAAGAAACAGATACGCAGAGTATTATCTACGAAACCTTCGTGGAGAGTAGAGTCTACAGGCTCGAAGTCGATAGATGAGCGTTGCTGATTATGCGAAGAGCGCTCTATGTCGCCACCCATATCGTCGAAGATATCACGAAGTCGCTGTTGCTGCTTCTTGCTATCTGCGAGGATGAATATCTTGAAACCAACCTCAGTATACTGAGTGAAGGTTTGGCGAAGCATCTCGAAATTCTTATGAAACAAAGGTTGTGGTGAAGTATTGAAGACTATCTTTGCCTGCACATCCTTGGTGTCGTCAACCGATGTTGATAATGTAACCCTTTTCAGTCCAGCCACCGATTCCACAAAAGCCGAAGCACTAAGTAGCGACAATTGCTTATTCATCTCGCGCATTATCTCCTGCTGTTCCATCTCTGTGGCAGCAGCCAGTCGGTCGGTATATGCCTGTTGCGAGAATCCCTCGTTCCATATACGCTCTATTGTATCGCGAATATACAGCAAATCCTTTACCACCAACAGCGCATCCTTAGGCATATATTCCGTGAATGGTATCTTCTCGGTATCAACCTTTGATAGCTCTGGCACTATCTCTATCTTCTGCTTTTGTTCCTTAGATAGCTGATCTTGCACATCGAAGGTACGAATGGTATCAATCTCGTCGCCAAAGAAGTCGATACGGTAAGGATATTCGCAAGAATAGGAATAAACATCGATGATGCTACCACGCACAGCAAACTGACCAGGCTCGTATACATAATCTACCTCAGCAAAGCCAAAGTCGCGAAGTGAATGTACGATATTTGTTATTCCTACTTCCTGACCAACGCTAAGAGTTATCATTCTCTCGTCGACAACTTTTCTACGAGCAACAAGCTCCGACAAAGCTTCAGGACAAGTAACGATATAAGCATTATCGCCTGACGACAAGCGAGCAAGCACCTCGGTACGCAATATCTCGTTGGCAGCATCTCGTTGTCCGTATTTCACTGCCCTTTTATACGACGATGGGAAGAACAACACCTTTTGCTGTCCCAACATCTGCGCCATATCGTTGTAGAAATATCCAGCCTCGTCGGCATCATTTAATACAAAGAGTACTGTTCGATTCAAGCGTTCGAACAATGATGCAAAGAATACAGGGGCTGCCGAAGCCACCAGTCCCTGAGCTGATATGTTGCCTATTTTCTTGTCGGCAACAAGTTTAAGAAAAGCGGCACTCTGAGGCAATTTACCATAGAGTGCCGCCATATCGTTTATATTCATATTTTCATAAGAAGTTATGGAGTCAACTTCCTAAAAGCCTTTTATTATGCAGGCAATTTAGGATACTTGCGGAACCATCCATCCCAGCGAAGTCTCATCACTCCGAAGAATGCTTCACCAAAGATACCACCACTCATCTTGCTCACGCCTTCACGACGGTTGACGAATATCACAGGCACCTCCTTTATCTTAAAGCCTATCTTATAAGCAGTAAACTTCATCTCAATCTGGAAGCCATAGCCCTTGAAGCGAACCTGATCCAAAGGTATTGTCTCAAGCACACGACGCTTATAGCACTTAAATCCTGCTGTGGTATCGTGAACCTTGAAACCTGTGACAAGGCGTACATACTGCGAAGCAAAATAGCTCATCAGCACACGACCGATAGGCCAATTTACAACATTCACACCACTCACATATCGGCTACCGATAGCTACATCGTAGCCTTCGTCGTGGCATGCAGCATAAAGACGTGGCAAGTCATTAGGATCATGACTAAAGTCGGCATCCATCTCAAAGATATATTCATATCCATGTTCCAAAGCCCACTTAAAGCCAGTGATATATGCTGTGCCAAGTCCGAGCTTGCCCTTTCTGTGCAGACAGAACAAGCTACCCTTGAATTCTTTCTCAATAAGTTCCTCTACCTTGTCGCCAGTATGGTCAGGACTACCATCATCAATGACAAGGATATGAAAACTCTTCTCTAATCCAAAGACGGCACGAATAATCTTTTCGATATTCTCCATCTCGTTGTAGGTTGGTATAATAACTATAGAATCACTTTCTCGCATGATCGGTTTGTTAGTTTTTTGCAAATGTACATAAAATATATAATACCTCCAAGCATTTTTATGCTTTATTATATTACTGGTCTGGGTTTTCTACGAAGCCTTGATATTTTTCATCTATTGCCGACATCACAGCCTCGTAGCTCTTCTGCTCTACGTTGGCAACATTGTCTTTGCCCTGACAAATAGGGTATATAGGTTCGTGGATAGTCAATGAAAGTGGCGACCAAGTGACCCAATGCATATCACGCATGCGTGGCATCACATCAAATGAGCCATTGATGGTTAGTGGCACCACAGGCAACTGCAACTCGTCGGCAAGCATAAAAGCGCCACGCTTGAATACTCCCATGTGGCCAGTAAAGCTACGTGCGCCTTCTGGGAATACTACCAACGACATACCGCCATGCAAGGTTTCTCGTGCCTTGTCGTAGGTTTCCTTAATCTTTCTTGGTCCGCGTTTGTCAACAAATATCTGATGTGAATATTCGCAAGCAATGCCTATGAAAGGAACTTTTCTAAGCTGATGCTTCATCATCCATTTGAAGTTACGGTTCAAGAAACCATAAATCAAGAATATATCGAAAGCACCCTGATGGTTGCTCACAAAGACGTACGATTGTCCTGGCTTAAGATTCTCGCGTCCCTTCACGGTTACTGGCAAAAGAAACAGACGCACGGTTAACCACGCCCATAGCTTGCCAGGATAATATCCCCAGAAATGTCCGTTGCCTATAATGCTTCCTACAACAGTAACCAGCGACACCAATATTGATGTCAACAAGAATAGCGGCAATGCCACTACAAGCTGATAAAGTCGATATAAGTATTTCATGTTTTAAGGTTTTTATTTCGTTTTATGTAATGTTATTACTGCAATCTCGGCAGTAGCACCGAATCGCATTGCCACCACACCTCCAAGTCCAGATGTTACATATAGTTGTTGTCGACCTTGGTTGTATAGTCCATAGTCGTTGTGAGCTGTGAGCTGAGTGAAGCGTAGTCCGAAGACAGAAACCTGACCGGCATGAGTATGTCCGCTTAATGTCAACTGCACCCTACCATCAGGCACAATTTTCTCTTGCCACACATTAGGGTCGTGCTGTAGCATCACTATGAATGCGCCTTTGCCTACACCATGCAAACTCTTCTCTAAGTCAGCAAGCTTTGGCGAAGGTTTACGTCCTCCATTCTCTTCGCCTGCTATCACCAGCGAGTCGGCATTGCGCCTTATCACACGATTGTCGTTTCTCAACACCGTCCATCCCATTTGCCGCTCTCTGTCGACAGTAGCCTTGATGTTGGCTTTCTTCACGTCTTCTGTAGCATCTATATATATGCTGTAGTCGTGATTTCCTAACACAGAGTATACTCCATCTTTGGCTTTCACCTTGCTGAGCAATGGCATCACAGGAAGCAATTCATCTGGTTGCATATTCTGAATATCGCCAGTAAACACCACCATATCAGCCTTTTGAGCATTTATGCTATCTATATCCCGATGCAATATAGACTTCTTGTCATACTGAAAGCTACCCACATGAGCATCGGAGAAATGCACTATGCGATAGCCATCGAAAGCCTCGGGCAAATCATCGAAATACAAATCGAGATGCTTAACCTCCAACTTGCCAAAGCCTACTATGAAACCATACATTATTATATATATGGCACCTGCGGCAAATGGCAACCAGATGAAATTACCATAATTGCGACGACGATGGGTATATTTGCACACCAGATAGCCAATACCAGAGCATAATGCAAACAGCATCTTTGGCATCACCACCAAGCCCACAAGCATCATGTAGACATTGATGAACATCATCTCATCGGGCACAAAATTGCGTGTGGATGCTATTGCAATGCTGTATGCCACCATCAACACCGAGGGCAACCACCAAAGTAACCTACGCCACCATGTGTAGCCTTTGTAGTGTCGCCAATAGTGCATATCGATATAGATATCAGGCAATACTATAGCCAACAATATTGGTATTATGATACGTGCTATCATTATTTATTCTTTATTTTCAAGAATTTCTTCATCATCTCCATAGGTAGCCCACGTCGACGAGCATAGTCGTCCATTTGGTCCTTACCTATATCGCCTATGCTGAAATATTTAGCTTGCGGATGTGCAAACATCAATCCTGATACCGAAGCATGCGGAGTCATCATTCCGCTTTCTGTTAATCGGATGCCAATCTGCCTAATGTTGATGATATTGTCTATCATGAAGTTGATACTCGCATCAGGAATTGACGGATAACCAACGGCTGGTCGTATGCCAACATATCTACAATTTAGTAGGTCGTCGATAGAAGCCTGTTCGTCGGGAGCATAGCCCCATATCTTGGTTCTCACCTCTTGGTGTAAGCGCTCGGCTGTAGCCTCAGCCAATCTGTCGGCAAGGGTTTGCGCAAGCATAGTCTGATAGCAGTCAGAGCTATTGCGACTCACAGCTGGCGCATCTACTGTTGCTGCAAAGATGCCAAGTTTGTCGGTAATACCCGACGACAATGGTCGGATAAAGTCGGCAAGACATAGGTTTGGCATTCCTTCTGCTGTTGGCTTCTGCTGTCTGAGGAATGGTATACGTGTACCTGCAGCTATGATATCGTCGCCATCAGAATTAGCATCCACTATCTCAACAACAGCATGCGTCTGGTATCTATCTTCCCATTCTTCAAGCATTCGCAATGCTTCTTGCTTCTGCTTTTCTTGTTCGCTTTCGGGCTTCCCTGATAATCCCCAAGCATGGAAGAAGTATATCCAGTTGATATATGGCACAATATCCGAGATTCGATAATCTATCACCATGCCCTATCTGAATTCCAATTGCTGTCCGATATATTCTGCATCTACCTTACCATCAGCATAAACGGTATGACCATTGCAGATAGTCTGCTTCACATGCCAATTATATTCATGTCCCTCCATAGGGCTCCATCCACACTTGCTCTGTATGCACTCCTTGGTAACAGTCCATGGCTGTCCCTGAGCAACAATCGCTATATCAGCATGATAGCCTGGGCGCAGGTAGCCACGCTTATTGATTGCAAACAGTTTGGCAGGATTATGACACATCAATTCCACAAGTCGTTCGATAGAAATGATGCCTTGATCCATCAGTTCGAGCATTGTCACCAACGAGAACTGTACCATAGGCATTCCCGAAGTAGCCTTTGCTGCTCCACCCTGCTTGTCTGCCAAGAGATGAGGAGCATGGTCGGTACCAACAACAGATATTCTGCCATCGGCAATAGCTTTTCTCAGAGCATCTCTATCTTCAGGACGCTTTATAGCAGGATTGCACTTTATCAATGCACGCTTTGTGGCATAGTCGGCAGACGAGAAGAAGAGATGTGCTACGGTAGCCTCAAGGCTGATGTTGTCGGTAGCCAAATCCAATTCTTTCTCTGTACTCACATGGGCAATATGCAGACGTGTACCAAACTGGCGAGCCAAACCTGCAGCCAAAGCTGCCGACTCATAGCATGCTTCCTCTGAGCGAATCAACGGATGCAACATCACATCAGGGTCGTCGCCATAAGCTTTCTTCATCTGCTCCATGTTGCGATTTATGATATCAGTATCTTCGCAATGCGACATCAGAGGCACATTGAGTTCTGCTGCCTTCTGGAATATTTTCAATAGCGAGCCATACTTATCAACAAGCATATTGCCTGTGCTAGAACCCATAAAGAGTTTTATTCCTGGCACATGATGCCAGTCTACACTATCCATTATGCCAACATTATCGTTTGTAGCACCGATGAAGAAAGCATAGTTCACATGACTCTTCTGTCGTGCCAACTCTTCCTTTTGGCTCAGAGCCTCAAGGGTTGTTGTTTGCGGAATGGTGTTAGGCATCTCAAGGTATGATGTCACACCACCTGCCGCAGCAGCCTTCGATTCGCTGTTGATATCAGCCTTTTGTGTCAGTCCTGGCTCACGGAAGTGAACATGATCGTCTATAATGCCAGGCAAAACGAAACACCCTGTGGCGTCTACTGTTTCCGAGTAGTTTCCACAGGGTGCTTCGCCTTGACCTATACTATCTATCAAGCCGTTATCAATCACGATATAGCCATCGAAGGTTTTTCCTTCGTTGACAATACGGCCATTCTGTATCAAAGTCTTGGTCATAATATCATTATCTTTTATTCTCTATAGATTTGGCTTCCAAAGAGTTTTCCTTATTTATTCTGATAAGGGTTATTCTGCAGGTTTAGCCAGTTCGTTAGGTGTTGGAGCGTTAGGCACTGGAGCCACAGGCTGCTGTACAGGAGCTTCCTTCATACCATTCATTATCTGCTGGTTTTCCTGTGCCTTCTCATAATATTCCTTCACCATAGGGTCGTTCTTGAATTTGTCGGTGGCCTTGGTCATGATATCATCTATCCAAGCATCGAGCATAGGGAATTCATACTTGCTGGTGCATGTGTTTAGGAACACCCAAGGTCCGAGGATATTGTCCATATTATCCTCAACAAACTTAGTAACGAGCTTATCCATCTTCTCGTTTAGCGCCTCGTCCTCAGCCTGTAGCTGTCTGATAACAGGCTCCATATCCTTGCCATCCATGATAGCTTGGTCGTGCTTGTGTACCAATTCGGCACTTGCATTAGCCAACTTCTGATATTCTTTGATAAATTCTGTAAGCTCATCGTTGAGCGGAGTGCCTGTAACGGTCTGCTGCAGATTATCTATCTTTATGGTGATGTCGCCATCCTCAAGCACAACGGGCAATGTTGGCACACCGTTCATGAAGACGTTTGCCACACGTACAGAATCGATGGTACCACAAAACTTAAACTTACCATGAAGAACATCGCACGAGTCGAGGTCCTTAAATGTAGTGTCGGTAAACACCTTAAGATAAAGTTTTTGTCCATCGAGGTTAGAAATGCTTGATGTGCCATCAATATTGAAACTATTGGCACACGACGATAGACCGAGAACGGCCATCACTACATAAATTATCTTATTCATATCGTTGATTATCTTCACATGCTTCACATCTCGCAAACGAGAAAATTGCATTTTGTGCATGCAAAGATAGTATGTTTGAAGGATGTGGGGAAATAAATTTGCGCTATTTATAACAACAAGCTATTCTTTTATATTTTTTTTGGATAGTTCGTGATCTATACGATGTGTGGTATATACCTCTATAACCGCCGCTATCAACAGTAGTACCACCCATTTGTTGTACAGAATCTCGATATAGTCGGCATAGTTGCTAAACATTGGTTGAAAGAAATGATAATGACTATCTGCCATCAGCACTCCTGCCACAACAAAGAATATGCTTGCCAAGCCTTGAATGTTTTTTAGGCGTTTTAATGTTGTATCTGTTCCTGTGTATATCTGCATTGTCTGCATAAGGCTGAACATCACGGCTCCTACGAGGAACACCCAGCACACTATACCACGAAGCCACATTGCTACATAGCATCCTGCACCTATCACCATGAGTGCACCACCCAGCAGGAATATTACAGACTGTATCTTATTTAGTTGTTTCATCATCTTTTGTAAATTGCACGTCATCACTCAACACAAAGACGTCCTCATCGTCGGTCTTCATGAAGTATTTTTCTCTTGCTATCTTTTCTATTGTCTTTGGGTCACGCTTCAGTTCATGCAGAGCCTCTGCGTTCTTGGCATAGGTTTCGTCATAAGCCTTTATCTGGTCTTTAATATCGCTTATCTGCAAGTCGTATTTCACACGCTGCACAAAGCTATTGTCATCGACAAAACCTACTACCACAATACCTAACACTATCACTATAACATATTTATAGTGAGATATCATGTTCCAGATAATATTTAGTTTTTTGCCCATTCCTGTTATTAATTCTATTTTAGTTGGGCAAAGTTAATATAATTATCTGAATTCGATGCGTGTTTCACAAATTTTATTATTCGGGCTCAACATATTTGCCATCCACCTTTGTTGGCTCAAGATGCAGTCCGATATAGGTATCTTTACCGAAGCGTTCGCGTAGCCGGTGCTCTATGTTAGAAGCATGTTCATGGGCATGATAAAGGGATGTATTGCCTGGCAAACGAAGGTGCATAGTAAGGGCTATATTGTTGCCAATACGACGGGTGCGCAGATGATGAATACTGCTCACACAAGGTTCTTCTTCAGCAATTCTGATTATCTCTTCTTCTATATCATCAGGCAGACTACGTTCCATAAGTTCGTCCACAGTTTGCTTGAGCAGTCGCAATGATGCACCTATAATAAAGAAGCTCACTATGATGGCTGCTATAGGATCGAGCACTGTCCACTTTGCACCAAGCAATATTGCTCCACCAATACCCAAGGCTGTACCTATTGACGACAAGGCGTCAGAACGATGATGCCATGCGTTGGCAACTACAGCTTGCGAGCCAACTTTCTTTCCCACTGCGGCAGTAAACTGATAAGCCCACTCCTTGAGCACAATACTTGCCAAGGCTGCTATCAACGCTATCCATCCTGGCTTTGGCAATGCTATTCCTTGGATGGCATGATAGGTCTTCACAACTCCATCATAGCAAATCATCACTCCCACCATCAACAAAGCCATACCTATAATGGCTGATGCTAAGGTTTCGTATTTGCCATGTCCATAGTCGTGGTCTTTGTCTTCGGGTTTGTTGCCGATATGGACAAATACCATAACTATGATATCTGTAAGAAAGTCGGATAGCGAATGTACGGCATCTGCTATCATTGCGGCAGAATTGCCAAGGATACCTGCTACAAACTTAAGAACCAACAACACCACGTTGATAGCACTTCCCATTAATGTTACGCGATATATTTTACGCTCACGCATCTTTGCTTCATCATCAACAACTTTATTTTCCATAATGATAAATGATAATAGTTATATCTATCTGATAAAAACGAATGAAATATAGAATTATTGTAAAAAACATGGCTTTCATTTCTTATATCAATTCTTTTATTTAACTTTGCAACATGGATTTAGCAGAAATTAAAGATAAGAAGATAGCTGTGCTGTTGTCTGGAGGTGTTGACAGCAGTGTGGTAGTTCACGAGTTTGCCTCGTTGGGCTTGCATCCCGATTGTTTCTATATAAAGATAGGTCCTGAAGAACAGGAGGAATGGGACTGCTCAAGTGAGGAGGATCTTGAGATGGCTACTGCCGTAGCTCACAAATATGGTTGCAAACTACAGGTTGTAGATTGCCATAAGGAATATTGGACTCAGGTTACTCGCTACACCATGGAGAAGGTGAAGGCAGGATTCACTCCTAACCCTGATGTTATGTGCAACCGCTTGGTTAAGTTTGGTGCCTTCAACGAAAAGATGGGACACAATTACGACCTCATTGCTACAGGTCACTATGCACAGACGGAATGGATAGATGGTAAGAAATGGCTTACCACTAGTCCTGACCCAGTGAAAGACCAGACCGACTTCCTTGCACAGATTTACGATTGGCAACTCAAAAAAGCCATCTTCCCTATTGGTCACTACCAAAAGGGCGAAGTACGCGAGATTGCTGAGCGTGAACATTTGGTAAACGCAAAGCGTCGCGACAGCCAAGGCATCTGCTTTCTTGGACAAATCAACTACAACGAATATATCCGTCGATATCTTGGCGAAATGCCAGGAAAGGTAATAGAACTTGAAACAGGCAAGATGATAGGCGAACATCGAGGTCTATGGTTTCACACTATCGGTCAGCGCAAAGGTCTTGGCTTTGGTGGTGGCCCTTGGTTTGTTGTAAAGAAGGATGTAGAGGCTAATATATTGTATGTCAGCCACGGCTATGACCCAGAGACTGCTTACAAGCAAGACTTCAAGATTCATGATTTCCATTTCCTCACAACAGAAGTCAACGAACCTCGCGTTACATTTAAGATTCGCCATACTCCAGAATATCATCATGCAACAGTAGAGAAGACTGCCGAAGGTGCATACATCATCCATTCTGACGAGAAGATACATGGCGTTGCCCCTGGTCAGTTCTGTGTGGTATACGATGAAGACCACCACAAATGCTATGGTAGCGGTGAGATTACACTATAAACTATAAAAGATGCGAATGCTATATAAGTGGCATTCGCATTTTTTATTATGAAGTAAGATTTTTGAAAACAAGTATAAGCATAAATAGCAGCCTAAAAGAAAACTACATATCAAGCTATTCTATCTTTATCCACATATAATTTCTATTGAGCACATAAAACTAAGCTTTTTACATCATTTTCAACAAAAGGTCTATATATGTTGTAATAATTACAATCATGAATGCAAAATAATTATTATCTAACTTGCCACATATTACCATGTATATACTATTTTATAATAATAAAAAAAATGCTATTCTCTAATCTTTTATACCATATAACACACGAATTTCATAGTTATAAAGCAAATTTTTTAAAAAAATCACCCGTAAAACATAAATATTAATAGAAAAAGCATTATCTTTGCACACGAAAACAGTATTACCAAGACTATTACTACGCATAATCTTAATTATTGCATTTTTAACAAAATCTAAATATAATATGAAACTACGATCTTTTTCAGTAAAGATTTTTACCATAGCAATGGCTATGGGAAGCCTTTGGAGTTGCAAAACTAAAGAAGCAGCAAAGGATATTATTCAAGACAACGTCGACAATGCTGTAGCACAGTTAACCCTACAGACCGACATTATTGAAAAAAGTGGTAAGTTCCTGAACCCACGTACCTATGAAAATGGCAAAATGAACTATGTGCCCATTGATGACTGGTGCTCAGGATTCTTCCCTGGAACATTGTGGTATACTTATAAGCTTACTGGCGATAAGAAATGGGAAACACTTGCTGCTAAATATACTGAGCAGCTCGACTCTGTAAAACATCTAAAATGGCACCACGATGTAGGCTTCATGATTGGCAGTAGCTATCTTAATGGTCTGCTCTTGGATGGTAAGGAGGAGTATAAGCCTGTTATCATCGAGGCTGCTAAGTCGCTTTCTACTCGTTTCCGCAAGGGTGCTGGCATCATCCAGTCATGGAATGTTGACAAAGGCACATGGCAGGCAGAGCGTGGATGGACTTGCCCTGTTATCATCGACAACATGATGAACCTTGAGCTTCTTTTCGAAGCTACTCGCTTGTCGGGCGACTCTACCTATTATAATATAGCAGTTAGCCATGCCAACACAACCCTCAAGAATCACTTCCGCGAGGACAACAGCTGCTACCATGTTATTGACTATAACCCAGAGACAGGCGAAGTGCTTCACAAGCATACTGCTCAGGGCTATGCTCACGAAACAGCATGGGCACGCGGACAGGTTTGGGCTCTCTATGGCTACACAATGTGCTACCGTTATACTAAGGACGAGCGCTACTTAGAGCAAGCACAGAAGGTTTACGACTTTATCTTCAACCATCCAAACTTGCCAAAGGATCTTGTTCCTTACTGGGACTACAACGCTCCTAAAATTCCTAACGAACCACGTGATGCTTCAGCAGCAGCATGTACAGCTTCTGCACTCTATGAATTGGCAACATATGTTCCTAACAAGGGTTACAAGGAGACTGCAGACAAGATTATCGAAAGCCTAAGTTCTCCTGCTTATCGTGCAAAGGTAGGTACAAATGGTAACTTCATTCTCATGCATAGTGTAGGTAGCATTCCTCACGGACATGAAATTGACACTCCACTCAACTATGCAGACTATTACTTCATGGAAGCTCTCCTACGCAAGCAGCGTACAGAAAAAAGAGAACCTGTAAGATAAAAACAACTCATTCGATATTAATCAGTTCAAAAGTTAAGGAGCTAAAAATGAGCTCCTTAACTTCTGTGCATATATTCACTTCTACTCTTTTTTAGAGTAATTTTATAATCTAGTATCTATTCTCTATGGCAAACAACAATTGGCTATTCTTTAAGAAAACTTGTTGTCTGATAGCACTTTTGCTATCGGCAAACCTTGCTTACGGCCAGATTAATGTCAAGGGTACCATTGTAGATGAAACCAACCTTCCTATGATGGGAGCCAGTGTATTGCTGAAAGGTTCCAACGGTGTAGGCACCGTATCCGACTTTGATGGTAACTTCTCATTAGACGTTAAGGACGAAAATTCTGTTTTGGTATTCTCGTATCTTGGCTTCGCTACTCAGGAAGTGAAAGTTGGCAAACAAAAGACTCTTCAAATTGTATTGAAGGAAGACGGCGCACTGCTTCAAGAAGTAGTGTCGATAGGTTATGCTACCGTTAAGAAGAGCGACCTCACTGGTTCGGTAGACAAAGTAGACATGGGCGAACTCAACAAAGCGTCTGTGGCTTCTTTCGACCAAGCTCTTGGTGGACGCATCGCTGGTGTACAGGTAGTTAGCGGTGATGGTCAACCTGGTGCTGAAGCCAACATAGTAATCAGAGGTAGCAACACTATTAGTGATGTTGCCGACGGTTCCCCTCTTTATGTCATCGATGGCTTTGCAACAGAGGATGCAAATGCTGCAGCCATAAACCCTAACGACATCGAGTCGATAGACGTGTTGAAGGATGCTTCGGCAACAGCTATCTATGGTGCACGTGGTGCCAATGGTGTTATCATTATCACCACCAAGCGTGGTTCTGAGAGCGCTCCTCGCATAACATATAATGGTTATGTAGCTTATCAGACAAAACCAAAATTCCTTAATCTTCTTCAGGGACGCGACTTTGTTGAATTGCAACAAGAAATGCTCACCCCTGACGAAATGAACAAGACTTATTTTAGCTTCGACGAAAATCTGGGACGATACCAGACTATCGACGACTACAACAATCGAGCTTCTACCAATTGGCAGGATCTCGTATTCCGTGATGCTCCTATGACAAGCCACCACTTGGCTCTCAACGGAGGTACCAAGACCACACGCTACAGCAGTAGCGTTTCATACTACAATCAACAGGGAACTATCGTAGAATCTTCTTACGAGAGCTTAAAGGCTCGTATGACCCTCGACCAGCAACTCTCTAAGAGCGTAAAGTGGGGAGGTGCTGCTAACTTTGCTAACAATATGTCTATTGGTTCTGCTCCTTCACAGGGCGATGGACAGAGCACTCAGTATTTTCTTTATCAAGTATTGGCATATCGTCCTGTGAAATATCGTAGCAGCGACGACCTTGCAGATATTACCGACACCAATGGCGGTACATATCCTTACAACCCTGTAAAGACTATCGAAAACAGCTATACCAAGCAGCGTAACCGTCAGTTCAATATCAACACATATCTTAATTGGACTATCATCAAAGACCTGCTCTTCAAGGTTACATTCTCATATACATGGCGCGAAGTTCGCGACGAGAAGTTCTACAACAAAAACACCTACTTTGGTGATCCTTCATACTCTTCGTCCCGTTCTAACGGTATGTTCAACTATAAGGAGTGGAACAGTTGGTCTAACGAATATACTCTCAGCTACAAAAAGCGCATCAAAGACCATAATCTAAATGGTATGCTCGGTACCTCACTTTCAAGCCAAGAGATTACAAACCTTGGTGCCAAGTCGGTTATGCTTCCATGGGATGAGATGGGCTTCTGGGGTATCAACGAGGGTACACCACAGTCGCTTACTGCTGATAAGGTAAAGAACAATATGTTGTCGTTCTTTGCCCGATTCAACTACGACTGGAAATCTCGCTATCTCATCACAGCAACTATGCGTGCCGATGGTACATCACGTTTCGTACATCATAAATGGGGCTACTTCCCTTCTGTTGCTGCAGCATGGCGTGTTAGCGACGAACCTTTCATGGCAACTTTCGGTTCATGGCTCAGCAACTTGAAGCTACGCTTGGGTTGGGGTGCTACAGGTAACAATGCTACACAAAACGCATTCCCAAGCAACCTCCTTTATACAGGCAACCAGAACTATCCTTTCGGAAATAGCATGCAGCCTGCTATCTACCTTATGCAGATTGCTAACCGCAACTTGAAATGGGAGACAACATATCAGAGCAACCTCGGTATCGACTTTGGCATTTTGAACAACCGCATCAATGGTAGCATCGACTTGTATAATAAGGATACACGCGACTTGCTTTTGTATGCCGACGTGCCACCTTCAATAGGTTTCTCACAGGTTCAGCAGAATGTTGGTAGTATCAACAACAAGGGTCTTGAGATTACTCTCAATGCCACTATCCTACCAGGCAAGAAGAACCGTTTGAAGTGGACAAGCAGCTTTAACATTGCATTCAACAAGAACGAGATCACAGCTCTTAGCGACGGACAGTTGAGTCGTAAGGCTGGCATTCGCTATCCTAACATTCCTGACCTTTACATCTGTAAGGTGGGCTCTCCTCTTAGTGAGATGTACGGATATGTATATGATGGTGTATATCAGTATGAAGACTTCAACGAGGTTGCTCCTGGTGTATTCCAGCTCAAGCCAGAGATTCCTAACAACACCAATGAGCGTGCTAACATCAAGCCTGGTGATCCTAAGCTGAAAGATATCAACGGCGATGGTAAGGTTACAGCAGAAGACCAGACAGTTATCGGTCATGGTTTGCCTATCCATACAGGTGGTTTCACCAACAATTTCGAATGGAAAGGCTTTGACCTCAGCATCTTCTTCCAATGGTCGTATGGCAACGATGTCATCAACTACAACCGTGCAAGACTTGAGAGCCTCGACGGCAGACATCTCAACCAACTTGCAACAGTAAAGAACCACTGGACTCCTCGCACTACTCTTGCAGACAACACAGTAGTAGAAGGCAACTATACCAACTACCTTTGGGCTGTAAACCGCGGTTTGAGCAATATCCACACAAGCAGAGAGGTTGAAGATGCTTCATTCCTCAGACTGAAGAACGTGCAGCTCGGCTACCGCTTTCCTAATAAGGTATTGAAGCGTCTACACCTGTCAAGTCTTCGCATGTATATTAGTGCACAAAACCTATACACATGGACAAGCTATACAGGCTACGACCCTGAAGTGTCTACACGTAACTCAGCAATGACTCGTGGTTTCGACTATTCAGCTTATCCTAAAGCCAAGACTTTCACCTTCGGTGTAGAATTGGCTCTGTAATAATTCACAATTCTTTTATATAAGAAAAGCTCAACATAATATATATAATAAGGTATGAAAGGAATAAAATATATTCTCTTAGCAGTTCTATCTCTACCGTTTGCAGCTTGCAACTTCCTTGAGACTGACCCTTACGACTATCTGGAGCAAGATGATATCTACCGCACAGAGAGCAGCTGTATGGCTGGTCTTGCTGGTGTCTACGATGCTCTTGGCTCGGTGGGATGCTACGGACAAAACCTATGGGCTGACCTCGATGCTGGTACCGACATATTGGTTTACAACCGCAGCTATGGTAAGAACTACATCCAGATAAGCAACTATAATTACAACAATACCGACAATGCGCTGAAGGTGTCTTGGACAGCTCTCTATGATGGTATCAACCGTGCCAACGACTATATATCTCTGATATCTCAGCGTAAGGATTCAGAATGTGGCGGTGCTGAGCGCAAAGCTCAGTTCATTGGCGAAGCTAAGGCTTTGCGAGCTGTATTCTACATGAATCTTATTGCTTTCTGGGGCGAGGTGCCTCTACGCATCACTCCTACCTACGATCTTAAGACTCAAAACCTTAAGAAGGCTTCACAGCAGGAGATTTATGCTCAGATTATTAGCGACTTGGAATATGCTGGCGAAAACTGTCTGCCTGCCAACAAGTTTGAAACTCCAGGACGTATCTCTCAGACTGCTGCATGGGCGCTTCTCGCAAGAGCTTATATGTGGGAAGCTGGATACCCTGTATATGCCGACACTTGGGGCAAGGCTCTTGAGTATGCTAAGAAGGTAAAGCAGAGTGGTCTCCATCGTCTTATCCCTAAGGGACAGGGTGGCTATCGTCAGTATTTCATCAATCTTTGCACCAATGCTTACGACTTGACATACCGCGAAAGCCTTATGGAAGTAGAGTTCTATGGTAACGGACAAACTCAGACCAATGAAGCTGGTAGATTAGGTCTTTACCTCGGTGTCACCCAGCAGGCTGTGTCTAACGACTATGCTTATGCTTATGGTCTATACGACGGTACAAAGTATCTATTCCGCCTTTATGAGAATGGCGACGAGCGCCAGTGGTGGAATATTGCCGACTATAAATATGTTACAACAAATGGTGTTGTAAAGGAGGTTGAACGCACTACAGCAGAAAAGGCCTTAGAGGATGGCAATGCAGCTAAATGGCGTGCTAAGTATATTCCTGAGCGCCCATTGTCACGCAACAACTCTTCTATCAACTTCCCTGTTATCCGCTATTCTGACGTATTGCTGATGATAGCAGAATGCAACAATGAGGTTAACAACGGACCTAACGAAGAGGCTATCAGCGCTATAAACCAAGTTCGCATGCGTTCTGGTGCTTCTATCGTAAGTCTTGCCGACTATCCTGACCACGATAGCTTCAGCAAATTGGTGGAAGAAGAGCGCACACGTGAGCTGTGCTACGAGGTGCCACGCCGCATGGAGTTGCGTCGCCATGGTGTAGAATACTTCCAGAAGCAGTTGAATATTCTGAAAGATCAGTCGCTCAACGATGTAAACAAGAAGATAGGCTACGACCTCGACAATGTAAAGGCTACTCCAGCCCTCAACTTCTCTCTTAAGCACATCTACTTCCCTATTCCACAGGCAGAGCTTAATGTAAACACTCTGTGCAAACAGACTGAATTGTGGTAATAAGTAAGGTTAGAAAGCATACAACAATCACACAACATAACAAGCTATATGAGGAAACCCATTAAATATATAAACAGCATTTTGGCTTCATCTCTTATCGTGATGGCCAGTGCTTGCGACCCTGATGGTGTAGATAGTCTATCTTTCAACGTTAGGACAGAAGGAGGTGTTACTACCGTGAAGACAGATGAGGAGATTCATTTCCTTATTGATGGTAATGCCGACTATATCACATTCTATTCGGGCGAAGATGGAAACAACTACAACAACAAGTCAAGAACTGAAGCAGAAATAGCTTCGCTCACCTTGTCGTGCAATATCAAACAGCAGTATAATGACCTCAGCTATTGGAACAAGGAAATCATACATGCTTATATCAGCACAGACTTCAGTGGCGTATATACTCCTGAGGAACTGAGCAAAGCTACATGGACTCCTATCTCTGGCAATGAATATGGTCACTTGCCTATGCCTATGGCAACAGCAGCATCTGCTGCAGAAACATCTGGCACAGTAGACCTTTCGTTGTTTACCAACATCAACAAGAAGTTCTATGTTGCATTCCAATACAATGCAGAAGGTCGCGATGCTATCCCTGAGGCTAACGGCAACAACAAGTATACTAATCGTCCACGTGTAGACATCACTAATCTGAAAATGCAGAAGACTACTACCGACGGACAGGTTATTGACATTACAGACGCCATTAAGGAGTGGGCATTCAGACCTATCTACCAGCAGTCGTCAACAATGACCAACTACCAGGTTAGTGACAACAGCCTACTCTTCCAGCCTCAGAAGGCTACTCTCAATGCTGAAGGCAAAGAGCCTAACGAAGTAGTATGGATGGTGAGCCAGAATATCAACCCTCGTAGCGTTGAGCCTGATAGAGGTACTGCAATACAATCTATTGAGGCACGTCTCAACAAATATAGCTATTCATATCGCAAAGCTGGCACCTATACCGCCACTTTCGTAGCTAAGAATGCTAACATGTGGGAAAGCAAGGCTACAGTACGTAAACTCACCATCGTTGTACAGGAACCATAATAATATGGACTTTACAATAATGGACATACTACTTGTCTACAAACAATAATCTGATAATAATCTGATAATACTCTGAAACTTATGAAATACTTACGCCAACTACCTCTGATGTTACTGCCCGTGTTGGGTTTGTTGTCTACTGCTTGTAGCGACGATGACAACACAACTCAGGAGCCTACAACACCAGAAGTTCCTAATATTCCAGAGCCTGAACCTGAACCAATAGCAGGTTGCTCTCTATGGCAAGACTATCTTGCAGCACGCACCAATGGCGAAGAAACGACATTGCTCGATTTCTCTTATGCTGGTTACGAACATGGTGAAAGAGGAATACCAGATGTTGACTACCCTGTGTACCTTGTCGAAGACTATGGTGCAGTAGCCAACGACAACAAGAGCGACCGTGAAGCTCTCGAAGCTGCTATTGATGCAGCAACAAAGGCTGGAGGCAAAGCTATCATCCGCTTCTCTGCAGGTAGATACGATCTCCGTCCTGCCGATGCACCAAACAAGTCAATCATCATCAATGGCGACAATATCATATTGCAAGGTGCTGGTAGCGGCGAAGGTGGCACAGAGATATTTATGGAATATCCTAACACCATCGTTCAGCCTAATGTTCTTTGGAGCGGTCCTGATTTGATAAGATTTACCTACCTTGGAGCCAACTCCGACAATCAGCTCTTGCTTACTAATGTCACAGGCAATGCAGCTCGTGGCAGTCACAGCTTAGAGGTAGCTTCAACGAGTGGACTCTATATCGGTCAGCGTATACTCCTCAAAGGTGGCAGCAAATCGGCTGACGCCATAGCTCAAGAGGTTGCACCATATGATGTCGTGACTTCTGAATGGAAAACATTCATCAACGAAGGCGTACAGGTAAACGAGTATCTTACCATTGAGCGCATCGAAGGCAACACTCTACGTTTCAAAGAGCCATTGATGCATAGCGTTGATGCTTCATGGGGATGGACTCTTCACAGATTCCAGCATCATGTAGGTTGCGGTATCGAAGACATTGCCTTCCGTGGCAACTTCCACGAACCATACATCCACCATGAGCCAAGTGGCATCCACGACAGCGGATACAAGATGATTGCTTTCCATCGTCAGGCTAACGGATGGATTCGTCGTTGCCGCTTCATCGATGTCATCGAAGCAGCAAGCGTGATGCTTAGCGCTAATGTCTCTGTTATCGACTGTAGTATAGAGGGTCAGAAGGGTCATGCTGCCATACGTTCAGAAGCCTCATCACATGTATTGTTGGCTAACATCAACGATATGGCAGGTCAGGAACACTCTACAGGAGTTTCCAAGACTTCTATCGGTACCGTAATCATGAATTGCACAACTGCTGCTACAAGCACATTCGAATCTCACAGCAGTCAGCCTCGTGCCACTCTTATAGATAAATGTTCGGGTGGTTTCTTGCCTAACCATGCAGGTGGCGACGTAACATTCGGTCCTAACCATTTGGCAGACCTTGTGCTATGGAACTATACCGAGACAGGAACTTCAGTAGGCGAATTCAACCTATGGACACGCAACAACCGTTTCTTAAAGCCTATCATCGCAGGCTTCCAGGGTGCAACAACCTTCAATCCTGATCAGGTAACTGTAGACTTGTCGCATGGCACCATGGTAGAGCCTCTATCTCTATACCAGGCTCAGTTGCAGACACGCTTACGCAAAGTGCCTTCATGGCTCACCAATCTTAAATAACAACAAACAGAACGTATCATAAAAGTAACTATCGTCTTATGAAAAGTATCTATAAATATATTTTTTCGCTACCTCTTGGCTTAATGCTCTTTGGCATGCAGTCTTGCTCTGACGACAAGACAGAGGACGAAAGCGGTCCACGTCCTGTCATCTTGAAAGCTGAGGTCTTTACCGCAGGCAATGATGCAGGCGCCACTTGGAGCAGCGGACAGAGCCTCGGAGTCTACATGCTAAAGAATGGTAGCAACGAGATTATTGGCGACAATGCCAATATCAAGTTCCTTGCCGACAACCGTGGTACTACAGGCTATCTTGTTCCTGCTAACAACATTCCTATCTATTACCCTACCGATGGTAGCAAAGTAGACTTCCGTGTTTACTATCCATACAATGAGAACATCACTACCCGTAGCTTAGGAATCAACCAAACGGAAGTTGTTATTAAGAACAATACTAAGGCCGACGCCCTACTCTATTCCGACAACTGCCAAGGTGCTACTGGCGACAATAAGCCAACTGTTCAGATTAAGTCTATGCTCTCTGTTGTCAAGTTGGATATGCATTGCCAAATAGAAGATGCAGCTACCGTTACTGCCGCTATTCGCAATGCAGCTACTCGTGCTACATTCGACATTATCGAGGGCAAGTTTACAGAGCGTATTGTTGAAGATGCTCCTGTTCAGTTTACTGCCACAAAGAAAGTCGACAATGGCGAAGATGTTTACACCCTGCAAGCCACTTTGCTATCGGGCATAATAGAAGAAGATGCAGTTATCGACATCATCGTGAAAGACAAAGCTGGAAAGGTGATAAAGGCATACAAGCCTGCATCGTTGCGTAAGGTTCTTGCTCTTAGCGCGGAACAGCCTGCCGAAGAGAATACTCAATATGATATTGATGTTCAACTCAACGCAGCAAGCAACAACATCACTACCCAGGTGGCTGCAAAATCACAGATTGTAATTCTTAAATGGAATGGTAACGACGATAATGCCATAGGCGGTATTGCTCGACCAGAGAGAAAATAAACAATAATAATAACAATAATAATATATTACCCTTATGAAAAAAACATCAATTCTTTCAGCCAGTCTGTTATTGATTCTTGCTGCAGGATGTAGCGAAGATCAGATTCAGCAAACAGCTGTTCGCAAGAAGGCGACTTTCACCATAGGAAACGTAGGTACTATGGGTAGCCGTAGCGTAACTCACAACGACGGCACTACTGAGTTTGTAGTAGGCGATGGTATCGGTATCTTTGCTACCAAAGGCGCTGAAGGCTCTAACGTGAAGCATACTGTAGGTCCTGATGGCGTACTTACTTCTGACGAAGGTATCTATTACATCGGTACTGATGCAACAGCTAACTTCTTTGCATATTATCCTTATCAAACAACATTCGATGGCGAGAATGTCAACTTCAATGTTGCTACCAACCAGGATAGTGAAGATTTGTTCAACAATAGCGACTTTATGACCGCTACCACTTTGAACGTTCCTGTAACCACAGAAGAGAATGTATCTCTTAAGTTCCAGCATCAGCTCAGCCTCATACAGCTTGAGATGGTAGTAGGAGAAAATGGAAGAAAGCCAGACTCTGTATTGGTAAACAACTGCCAGACAGGTATCTCTTGGAACTATCTCCAGGGCACATGCATCACTACGGGCAATACTGCAAAGGTTAAGATGTGGCAGCAGAGCAACGAGGGCAACCCTATCTTCAAGGCGCTCATCCCTGCTCAGACAATTCCTGCAAAGTCTAAATTGCTTAGCATATTCATTGGCGACAAGACTTATTCATTTACTACTTCTGCCGACGTAACTCTCGGCACCAACAATATCAAGAAGTTCAAGGTTGGTATTGGTAGCGATGATAAGCTCGTAGTATTCTCTACAGATATCACAGCCGGTTCATGGCAGGAAGATTCAGAAGTTATTGAAGGCGAAGGAACATTGGTAGAGCCAGAAACTATTATGGCTGAAACAAACTTCGAAAACTTCAACTATAATACTGTAAATAAGACTAAAGAGGAAATCAACGCAGCTGGATGGTGGCGCTTTGTTGTTAAGCCAGACGAAGATGTTGTTGAGGTTACCGACGATGCTGCAGATGCAAAGCGTGGCAAGGTAATGCACTTCAATCGTTCCAACCTTGCTTGGCACAACGGTACATTCTACTACTGTGCTGAGAATGTTATCAAGGGCCGCTACGTTCTTAAGTTCAAGGCTAAGTCTTCAGTTTCTGAAAATATGAAGGCTAACCAGCTTCGCATTGGTGCTTACATGCAGGAGTTCTATACTGGCGAGGATGGCAAGCTAAAAAACAAGGACTATTTTGCTATCATCGAAAACAACAAGACAGAGGTTACTACTGTTTACAAACAAATTCTCACTTCTGATGCTTACGACGAGTATACTATCGTATTCGACCTTGGTCGCGTATCTACAATCCACAATGCTAATGCTGCCAACGTAACAGAAGAATCTAAGCAGGTTGCTTCAGAGGAATTGCTCAAGAAGGTTGTTCTCTACCTCAGCCCTAACAAGGCAGGAACTGACTTCTGGATTGATGATATCAGCTGGGAACCTTTGAAAGATTAAAAAGATAAAAAAGTAAAAAGGTAAAAAAATAAAAGAGTAAAAAATAACATAATGATAATCAAAACACATAAAACTATGAAACATTTAACCTTATTCCTTGCATTAGGAGCAGTAGTTCTCTCCTCTTGCCAAAATGAAGATAATGAGATCGTTAACGAGTCAACAACTCCTGTAAGCTTCACTATCAATGGTCAGGAAGCTATCACACGTTCATTGACAACTCCTAAGGAAAATAGCTATGCTACAGCTTTCGTAGCAAACGACCAGATTGGTATCTATGCTACAGGTGCTGCAACAGCAACAAACGCTTGCTATACAGTAGCTGCTGATGGTACTGGCCTTACAGGTTCAACCGTCACCATCAACAAAACTGGCAACGCTCAGTTCTTTGCTTATGCTCCTTACAAAGCAGAGGCTTCTGCCGAAGCTGTAACTCACAGCGTAGCTACCAACCAGCAGGATGCTGAGACTTACAATGCAAGCAACTTCCTCACAGCTAAGGTTGCTGATATCACAGCAGAAAATCCTAACGTAGCTTTTGCTTTCAATCCTCGTCTCTCACTCGTTCGCGTAGAACTTACAGGTGATAAGAGTGTTACCACTACCGACGTTAAGATTAATGCTAAGAGCGCTATCTCTTGGAATCCTACTACTGATGAGGTTACAGCAACAGGCAATGCAGCAGCTATCACATTCTACAAGCAGGAGACAACAGCTGAGCATGCAGTCTTCACAGCATTCGTACCAAGCCAGACTATCGCAGGTGGCACACAGGTGCTCATCATGACTGTTGGCGACAAGACTTACGCTTTCAAGCCTGCTAACGATGTCACCCTCACAGCTGGTGCAGTAAACAAGATAAATGTTAAGATTGCTGGCACAAGCACTCCAGAAATCACTACCGAGAACATTAAGTTCTCTGGCATTTCAGTAAACGATTGGACAGTAAACGATATCGTTGTTAATGATGGCGAAATCGAAGAGATTGTTCCTGCTCCTATCGAGCTCATCTCTGCTGCTGATGGTACATTCACCGCAGAAACAGCTTTAAAAGTAGTATCTGGCTACCAGGGTTGTGTTGTAGGCTGGAATGCTCTTGCTGTTAAGAATGGCGAAACCGCACACGCTACTATCGGTTACGATGAAACAGAAGGCGCTATGAAGGTAGACCTCTTGGCAACAGGCAACTGGTATCAGAAGGCTTTGGTATATCGCACTCCTGACAATGCTGGCTCACTTGGCAAATATAAGCTCAGCTTCAAAGTTAAGTCTACCAATGGTAAGGATATCATCGTAAGAGTAATGCGCGGTCAGACCAAGGATGTATTCACATCAAATGCTTACTTCTGCACTGGTACCAACGGCTTCACAGGTCAGGCTCTTGCAACAAAGAACGCAACAAAGAACTATGAGTCAAAGGTTGTAAACATCGACTTGTCTAAGATTACTAATGCAACAACAGCAGCTACCGCAGCTGACCTTGCAACAGGTATCACCATCTCGTTCTCTACAAAGACTGTTACCGACGCTGAGACTTACTATATCAAGGATGTTAAACTCGTAGAAGTAAAGGAATAAATCTCTTAAAACGACAACAACTATGAACAAACTGTTCATTTTTGCGGCAGTCACAACATCGCTTCTATTCACGGCTTGCAGTAGCGACGAAGAGTTCAACGACTCTGAACGAACATCTACTGTTAGCTTCAAAGTAGAAAAAGATGTAACAACCCGAACAACTACAGATATGGAAGGTTCTGTATACAAGACCAAGTTCGTAGTTGGTGAATCTATTGGTATTTATGGCAACAATGCCAACAATAAGAAATACTCATTCACAACAACTTCAGAACTGTCGAGCGAATCTCCTATCAGCATCATAGGCTCACAGGCATACACTTTCTATGCCTATTCTCCATATGCAGAAGCCAACGACGCTACTGTTGCATTCAGCGTAAAGGAAGATCAGACTAAAGGCGAGGATTTCAATGCCAGCAACTTTCTTGTAGGTGTAGGTACTCATGCTGCAAATAGCACAACTCCTATAAGCCTAACCTTCTCTCCAAAGATGGCTATGGTTTATGTGAATATCACGGGTTCTCTTGGCACCAGCATTACTGATGTTAAAATCACAAATGTTCACAAGAGCATCAAATGGAATGCAACGGCTTCAGAGCCTGAACTTGTTAGCACAGACGCTGCGACATCTATCAAGATGTACTGTCCAAACTCTGCAGAGCAAGTTTATTTGGCTTTCGTTCCTGTTCAGACCATCAATGCAGGCACACCATTCTTAAGCTTCACCATCGGTAGCAAGAAGTATGCATATACTCCTTCGTCGGCAGCCATCAGCCTCAAGGCTGGTTCGCGCAATGCTTTCACTATCGATTCAAGTAAGCTTACACAGAACTGATATTCGGGACACTCCAAATATACTATAATGGTATAAATCACACAAGCCGATAGCACTCACCAACAAATGGTGCTATCGGCTTTCTTTTTTACTCTAAAAAGGTGGAAATATCACATATTTTCGCTATATTTGCAGTATATAAATCTCAATAACAGAATCTATGAAAAAAACTATCGTAAATGCCGTCGTAGCCCTTGCTACTCTTGTAGCTATGCCTATGTATGCACAGGAGTTTACATGGAATGAAACTACCCACGACTTCGGCACCATCGACGAAGCTGATGGCACAGCAAGCTTCGACTTCACCTTTACTAATACTGGCGACAAACCGCTTATTATTAATAAGGTTATAACAGGTTGCGGATGTACATCTGCTAAATGGAGTAGCAAAGCCTATGCTCCTGGAGCTAAAGGAACAGTACGCATAAGCTATCATCCAGAAAACCGAAAGATGGCTGAATTCAGCATTCCTTCTGAGGTGTTCACAAACCTCAAGGAGCCTGCAACTCTCACCATCACAGGTAAAGTAAACCTTGTGAAACACTCTTATGTAAACTTCTTCGACCCTACCAAGGGTGAACGCAAGGTATATAAGGCACAGGAACCTAAAGACGACTACGAGCTGGTGTTGCAGCGTGTGCGCCAAAACCTCTACGAGGGCACAACTGTAGAGCGTATGGATAAGGGTGCAACAAGTCTTATGAAGATGCTCACACCTGAAGGTATATGGCCAGAGTTCGACTATAAGTGCTTCTTCCGTACCAATTGGGAACCACTGCGCCACCTCACCAATATCCGTCAGATGGCTATTGCTTACACTTGTCCTGAGTCATCGCTATATGGCAATCAGGTGTTGTTTCGTGCCATCGACAAAGCCCTACGCACATGGAATGACTATAAGCCAACTTCTTTCAACTGGTGGTACAACGACATCTCGGCACCAAAGATTATGGCAGACATCCTCGCCTTGCTTGCTGCTGGCGAACAGAAGCCTGCTCCAAGCGTAACAGCTGGACTCATGGAGATGATGGCAAAGAGCGACCCTCGCAAATGGACTGGTGCCAACAAGCAGGATATTGCAATGCACCACATGATACGTGGCTGTATCCTCAAGAACGATAGCATCGTGAGCACTAATGTTAGCGAGTTCTTCGAGCCTATCTGCATAACAAGTGGCGAAGGTATACGCGAAGACCTCTCTTATCAGCAGCACAATGCTCAGATATATATCGGTGGTTATGGTACCGTATTTGTTAACAACATCTCGCAGATAGCTCCTCTCTTCCGTGGCACCAAGTATGCACTATCAGAAGACAAGCTTAAGCTCTTTAGCGAGTTTGTACGCTCTACATATCTCAATATCTTCCGTGGCAGATATATGGACTTCAGCGTATGCGGACGAAGCGTAACTCGCAAGAAGACTCTCGACCTTGGCGACTATGCTTCGCTTTTTAAGAATATGAAGGCTCTCGACCCTGAGCATGCCGACGAATATGATGCAGCAGCTCAGCGCTTTGCTACTCAGAATCCTACCATCGGACGTACAGACATCAACAAGATGTACTACACCAGCGACTACATGCTTCAAAACCGTAAGCGCTACGACCTATCTGTACGTGCTGTCAGCAAGCGCACTTGTCGCTCTGAGAGTGGTAATGGTGAAAACCTTTGGGGTACATACCTCAGCGAGGGTGCAACCAGCATCCGCGTTATGGGTAATGAATATATCGATATCTTCCCTGTATGGGAATGGGATAAGATTCCTGGCACCACACTTCCTGCAGGCGAAGTTGAAAACCACAATGATTGGGGTGTAGCAGGTGTTGCCGACTTTGTAGGCGGAGCATCTGATGGTCGCTACGGTGCTATGGCTTACGGCATGAACGACTACGGTGTGAAAGCTCAGAAGGGTTGGTTTATGTTCGACAACGAGGTAGTTTGTCTTGGTGCAGGCATCGAAGCTCCAGGCACAGAGAAGGAGTTGAACACCACCGTTAACCAATGCAACCTCCTTGGCGATGTATATATGATAGGTGCTGATGGTGCTGCAGCAAAGGTTGCACCTGGTTCTACTGTTAGCCAGCCTATAAGTGGTTGGGTATGGCACAACAAGGTGGCATACTATTTCCCACAGTCTACTTCTGTAAACCTCAAGACAGCTAATCAGACTGGTCGATGGAGCAAAATCAACTTCAACCAGAGTGGCGAGGAAGTATCAAAGCCTGTATTCAACCTCTCTATCCCTCATGGCAGCAAGCCTCAGCAGGCATCTTATGCCTACTTCATCGTTCCTGGCATCGCATCGCCAGCCATGCTAAAGGCTTACGACACACAGACTATAGAGATTCTCAGCAATACAGCAACACTACAAGCAGTACACCACAAGAAGCTCGACATCGTAGAGGCTATATTCTATCAGCCAGGCACTCTTACCATAGGCACCACTACCCTACGTGCCGACAAGCCTTGCATAATGCTTGCCAAGAAAGTATCTACAGGCAATCCAGAGATTATCCAGAAAGAACCAGGAAAATAACACTAAAGTACAAAGCGTATAATATTTCGATTAGTATCACGTGATATGTCTAGTATCACGTGATATTTTTTTTTCTCACCTCTACATCTATTTATTTTTGTAGCATCAATTAGTATACCATGAAATAGCAAAAAAATAGACAACAAAAAAAAGTCTCTTCATGTTTGACTCAGCAAACACGAAGAGACCAATTTATAAATCGTATTATCTATATAGTAATCTTAGGATTATTCTTCCCAAAGATCACTTCTTTTAGCGGTAGTAGTATTTCCGAATGGATCTGTTTCTTCTGTAAGGTCTAAAATATTACCACCAGGTGCAGTTCCTGTACCTGAAGCTGCCATTATTGCGTTATTCTCCATCTTCAATTCTGTTATAGCTGGAGCGATATATGTCTTTTTCATTTCTATTGTTTTATTTATTTAGTTATTTCAATTTATTCATTTGTTACTATAGCTCCTGTCGCATCAAACTTAAATGTTGTTCCAGAGATAGCTGTTTGCCAAGCGGTGTTCATTTCTTCAATCATGTTTGAAAGATTAGACACTTCCTTTGAAGTATTGCTTTTTGTAACAACATAATTTGGTGTTTTTTGAGTTGTATTAAGCTTACTTGCATTAGTCCAACAATGATCGATGGTATACTTTGCATTAGACCAAGTTCCTATGATTCCTCCAAGTTTTCCTGCAGAAGGATACAATATATTTGAAGTCCAACAAGAAATCATCTGAAGCTGATCAGCATTTGTATTATTTGATACATTAGTAATAACACCTCCTACAAACAGCTTCGCCAAATCTGTTTGAGATGAAGATATAGTAACATCATTACAATAACAACCTACTATTTTTGAGAATGTTGTAACATCATTAGATTTATAATTCTGCGTACCAACGATTCCGCCCAAGAACGTATTTCCTGCACTATAAGAACTCTTGATATCGCCCTTGTTAATACAAGCCTCAACAACAGCTGTTGTATTTGCTGTGTTTAAAAATATGTTACCTACTATACCACCGATAACGTCACCCTTAGACTCAATTATTCCATAATTTGAACAATTTACAACCTTGCCACCTTCTCTAATTCGTCCAACAATTGAGCCTACGATAGTATTTACTGCAGGTTCATTTACTATAATATTAGCCTTATTAACAAGGTTTTTGATAACAGCATTTCCTGTTATTGTACCAAATAATCCATAAGTCTGCTTATTAGTTGGTTGGTTAATTACAAAACTTCCATTAATACTATGACCATTTCCATCAAAAGTACCACAGAACCATCTACTTGCACTGCTTGTTCCACCAATAGCAGTCCAGCTACCATTTATAGTAATATCAGAAGTAAGTTTAAAATATTTACCTTTACTATAATTATCAGTTTTATCGATTTCCTTCTGCAAATACTTCAACTCTGCCAAGTTGCTAATTTCATATGGTGCAGCCTCAGAACCATCACCACCAGCAAAGCCTGTTGCAGCCTCAGTCTTAACCACTGTACCCTTCTTAGCAATCTTATAAACCTTACCAGCTGCGAGGTTAGCATTACCAAGAGTGAATTCATAGGTTTTGCCATCAGCCATTACAGCCTGGAGCTTAACATTCTGAACCTGACCTGGATACATAGCGATGTAGATATCCTTTGCCTGACCTGCTGATACATTTACAGAAGGAACAGTGATAGTAAAGCCATTCTGGTTGCCGAGCTTACCAGCGTTAGAGCCTGTGGTATTCATGCGTGAGATAGAATACACGTTGTCGCCTGTAAGATACAAAGCAGCTGTACCTGCAACTGTTGTCTCAGGGAAGTTCAAAGTAAGCTTAAGGAATGTTGTCTGATACTCAAAATTCATTGAGAGGTCTGTACCCTTAGCAGGATCGTAAGTTGTCTTGCCAAACAATACGCAACGGTTTGTTGCATCCTCATAAGTACCAGCCTGATTAGAATAGTCTACCTTAACTTGATCACCGATGCCGTCAGTTGCATCTGCACCATTCTTAATAGCAGAGATACTTTTGTTAGCAACATAAGCGGTAATCTCAGTTGGTGAAGTAGGTGTTGAATTCAATTTTACTGTAAGTTTTGCATTGTGCTTATCTGCTGTAGTAGTAATTCCACAAAGACCAGCATTTGTTGTAGAACCAGCAAAAGCATAAACCTGATCGGCAGAGGTCCATTCTACAGAATAATCGTTGTTATACTGAACTCGCGACATTGCTGCATCAGCACCAGCAGTAGCATTAATAGTTAAGGTAACGCCCTTGTCTTCTGTTGGATTTTTGTCACCTACGATATCATTGTCTGAGCTACAAGCTGCAAAGAGAGACAATGCTGCAGGAACAAAGAGCATTTTCATAAGTCTTGTTTGTTTCATTTCTTTATTAAGTTATTAGATATTGATTAAATTGTTTATTAAATACAGTTTGATTAGTAAATTATTTGCCTTGGATTTACATATCTGGGTGCAAAATTATACAATATCCTTTAACCACATAAAGCATTTACATAATTTAACTACTTAATAAAATATTTTATTATCATTCTAACTATCAACAAAAATCTACCAGACTTACATATACACCTTATTATAATATATTATTATGTCGTAATTATTAAGCATTTTGCTTTAATTAGAATGCTTCAAACTTACAGATTGTCTTTGATTTTCATCAATATTCACTCCTTACTTTTTATCCCATTCTTTCAGCACTTCCTTAGCTTTTTCCAAATGTCGCTTGTCGCGTGCGCTTCGTCGGTCGAATAGTGCAGCAGCATCAAAGGATGCACCTGTTTTAGAGCGTGGAATAGCAGAGATAGCCTGTTGCATGCCTTTGAGCATACACGATAGTCCCTCCACACGAAGATCCTTTCCCCACACTTGCACTTCGCGCAGAGTATTCATCGAGGGCAACAACATAATGGTATCAGTAAGATTCTCTTGTTTCACGGTATATGCCAAATAGCCATACCGCATAAAAGTAGCCTCTTCAAAGGCTACGGGCAGATGTAGAGTGCCTGTATAGTCGGTGGTGTCGCGATAGTTGGTTTTGGTAACTACATGCACATCTCGCAATGGCGTATGCGTTTCCAAGTCGCATACCACTATCACTCTTTGGGCTTTCACCTCACTACACCATATTATAATAAAGAGGGGCAACAGAAAGCCCAAAATATTACTACACATTTGTCAAGTCATTAATACGTGGTGCTCGTATATCGCACCTTAAACTTCGACAAAGTTAATATTTTTGCTCTGTTGCCCCTCTTTGGGTTAAAATACTTTTTGTATATTAAACTTTCATTTTGCTAAATAATAGCCCTTTTAGTTAACAATCGTAAAACCTATTACTAAATCATGTCTATCAACTTGTCAATAGCATCGCTTACGCCTTTGTCGCCATCAGGGTTCATATTCTTTTTGACATGCTTCTTCACCACGTCCTTAACATCGTTGACTATCTCCTCGTCTTCATTATTTGCGGAATCATCATTGGTATTATCAGTATTTGCTTCATCCGAATCGCTATCATTAGGCGAAGTAGAGAGCCAATCGTTGTTCGACTTAGCCTTTGATGGTTTGCCGAAACCTTCGCTAATAGACTTAGCAAGGTCAGCCTCGCCAACGGTAAATACCTTGCCAAGTAAACCTACCGATGCAGTATGCTCCTCGCCACGGAATTCTATTGTGGTGGTAGAGAAGAAGATGTAGTTATGGTAAACAAGCACACTATTGAGCAGAGGCTCAACGAGGTTGGCTATCATCGAACCACCAAGAGCACCCGTCATCTGTCGTATTTGCTTAGGCAAAGGCAGTGCATCGTTGACAGTTTGTGTGAGAGTCGAAGTGATATTCTCTTGTATCACCTCCTGATGTTTATTACGGTCAGGACATGTGGTACCCAACAATATTGCAGCAAAGAGGATTATTGCCAATCCTATCCACAGCATAGTTGTTCCACAACCTTTTCCATTCTTCTTTGGTTTCTCAGGTGTTGGTTCTGGTGCAGACTCATATTCTGGCTGTACATATGCAGTTTGTGGAGCTTGATTTGTAGGAGGTGGCGGAGGAGTCTGTTGTGCATAGAGATAGTTTTTGAGTTCTTCCACCTGCCATGCAGGAGTCCAGTCTGTCATTCCTTCAGCCCATACCAGGGTATCAGAGTTAAGACCTCTTTTCACAAGCTCGTCGATGGTGTATGGTCCTGCTTGCTGTCCGTTGTCTACGATAAAATAGTTCATTTTTCTATATATATAATAATGTGGGCGCAAAAGTACAAAAAATATATCTATATCACCAAAAATAGTCGTAAAAAATTCATCGTAACATTATCGCAACATTAGTGCAATGCTGCAGCAACATCTTTTATAGACCTTTGCATCGTGAAAAGAACAACAACAATAAAACGATGAAAAAGAATTTGATTGTTGCAGCCGTTATGGCTTGCGCCGCCATGAGCGCCATGGCACAAGATGTAGACTTAACTCCAAAGATTGGAGGAACCATTCGAAGCAAATACGAATACCAGACCGAAGAGGGCGAAGGGCGCTTCGAGGTTAGAAATGCGAGAATTAATATTACAGGCAAGGTTACTCCTATAGTATCATACAAGGCTGAGATAGACCTCTGCGATGAGGGCGCAATAAAGATGCTCGATGCATATACAAGATTGAAGCCATCGAAGGATTGGCAATTCACAATTGGTCAGATGCGTGTGCCTTTCACCATCGATGCCCACCGCTCTCCACATCAGCAGTATTTCGCCAACCGTTCGTTCATTGCCAAACAAGTGGGCAATGTGAGAGACGTTGGTGCTGCCGTAGGATATAATGTTAATGTTGGTTTCCCTATCATCCTCGAAGCAGGACTCTTCAATGGCTCAGGACTAACTAACCAGAAGGACTATTGGACCAAGGGAACAAACTATTCTGCAAAGGCTCAATTCTTGTTGCCATGCGGACTCAACGTAGTGGGTAGCATACAGAAAGTGAAACCATCGGATGTTACCGTTACTATGTATGATGGCGGACTCACATTCCACCACAAGCAACTCTTGATAGAGGCAGAATATCTGTACAAGCACTATTCTAAGGATGCCTTCGAGGGAGTGCATGCCTTTGATGGTTTCATCAACTACGACTTCTTGATGAAGAAAGGTCCGCTGCAGAAAATCTCAGCCCTTGCCCGTTATGATTTCATGAGCAACCATAGCGATGGTAAGCGTTATGAGAATAGCAATGGCGAGAGTGTGCTCAAGGTCAACGACTACAAGCGCAGTCGTATCACCAACGGTATCACGCTAAGCTTCGCCAAGCCTTTCATCAGCGACGTAAGAATAAACTTCGAGAAATACTTCTATGCCAAGAATAGCATAGCCAAACCATCCGAAAAAGATAAAATCGTCATTGAGTTTATGACGAAATTCTAAGGAGAAATTAAGTGAAGAGTGAAGAGTGAAGAATCCATTAGCTTTTATAGCATTTTGATTCTTCACTCTTCGTTCTTCACTCTTCACTTAAAATCTTCCTACTGGCTCTCTCTATACTTTCCTTCTTCTTTATCTTCGAGCATAGAGAGGTAGCTTTGGTAGCGGCTGGCAGAGATATAGTGGTCTTCCACAGCCTTGAGCACAGCACAACCAGGTTCGTGAGTGTGAGTACAGTTGTTGAAACGGCAATGCTGCGAGAAATGGAATATCTCTTTGAAATAGCTCGTTATCTCTTCAGGCTCCATATCAAAGGTGCCGAAGCCTTTTATGCCAGGAGTATCGATGACATATCCACCACATGGCAATAGGAGCATTTCGCTGAATGTTGTGGTGTGCATACCCGTATCGTGAGCATAGCTGATCTCGGCAGTACGCTGCTGAGCGCCAGGCACAATGCGATTGATAAGAGTAGACTTACCAACTCCACTATTTCCGCTAAGCAAAGTCACTTTGCCCTGCAAGTGCGGCATTATCGCCTCTACACCCTCGCCTGTTTCTGCCGATACCTCCAAGCAATCGTAGCCGATGGTGGTATAGAGGTTCACCATCATCTTCTGATATCGAGCCTCATCTTCGGTTAGGATATCCGTTTTGTTGAATACCAACACCACAGGCACATTATAAGCCTCAGCCGAAGCCAAGAAGCGATCGATAAAGGTGGTCGAAGTCTGCGGATGAGCCACAGTAACGATGAGCATAGCCAAATCGACATTAGCAGCGAGGATATGGCTTTGCTTCGAAAGGTTCTGCGACTTTCTGATGATATAGTTCTTTCGGTCTTCGATAGCCGAGATAAAGGCTGTACCCTCTTGGTTAGTAACCAAAGTAACCCTGTCGCCAACGGCCACAGGGTTAGTGCTTCGGATACCTTTCAGTCGAAAGTTACCCTTTATCTTGCTCTCTATGAGTTGGCCATCGTCGGTTTTGACGGTATACCAACTACCAGTATTCTTTATTACTAATCCTTTCATGCGCAGGATTACACAGTCATGATTTCCTTCTGCTTCTCAGCAAGCAGGTCGTCAATCTTCTTGATGTACTTATCGTGAAGCTTCTGCAAGTCGTTCTCGGCATCCTTCTCAAGGTCTTCAGAGAGTCCGTCCTTGATAGCCTTCTTCAGCTTATCCTTGATTTCGCCACGTACGTTGCGCACCTCTACCTTTGTCTTTTCGCCAATCTTGTTGCACTGCTTCACCAAGTCGCGACGACGCTCCTCAGTAGGCTGAGGAATAGCAAGGCGGATAACTTCGCCATTATTCTCAGGAGTGATACCTACATCGCTATCCATGATACCCTTTTCGATATCCTTGATAGCCTTACGGTCCCAAGGCTTAATAGCTATGGTACGTGCGTCAGGCACAGATACTGATGCCACCTGATTCAATGGCACCATCGATCCGTATGAGCTAACTCTAACTCCGTCGAGGATTGCAACATTTGCACGTCCTGCTCTAATGCGTGCCAATTGCTCTTCCAAGTACATGGCAGCCATATCCATACGCTCTTCGGCGTCGGTAAGTGTTTCTTTTACGTCTAACATAATAATTAAATTAATGATTTTCGATATTTTGCACAAAAATAGGCATTAATTTCGAAATAGCCAATAGTTTGATTATATTTTTGTATAAGAATAGGTGGAAATAATCGAAATAAGGGCTAAGAGTTTTCTGTTTTGTCTCTGCTTTTGTATGGCTTAGCTTAGTTTTCTTACCTTTTGCCCAAACATACCTTGCTGTTTGAGTTTTCTATCACTATTTAGCCCGCACAGGTTATAATCTGTAATTAAGAATGAGTGTATTTGCAACATTATGCAAGAAAAGTGGGAAAATATTTGGTCTATTGAAATTAACTTGCTACTTTTGCGATGTTATTAGAGAAATAGAACAACTGACACCGCTTATTGAACATTTTAAAATTATATTAATAGTTGCGTATGAGACATTTCTACACTACGATGTTGGCAGCAATGGTTGCTACAACATCATTTGCACAATCAACAGTAAAAACTCAGTCGCTCCTTGAGGCAAATACCGTTGGTACAGTTACCACGTGCCCTATCAAGCAGCAAGCAAAAGTGCTTCCTTTTGGAGCCAAGAAGACAAACTTCCGTCTTCCAAACTTTGCTAAAAAAACAACCAAGTCGTTAGCTAAGCGTGTTAAGAACAACGCAGTAGACACACCTCTTATTACTGAGCAACCTGCAGGTACACTTCATGCCAACTATTATGGTGAAGAAGCTGGTTATGAGATTTTCTGGAACCAAGTGTTCTCTACCGAGATTGATGGTACTGCCGAGAACTTCGTAGTTGCAGACAATGGCGACGTATATCTTCAGGATGCTATGGCTACATTGCGCCAGGGCAACTGGATTAAGGGTCACAAGGCAGAAGGCGACACCATAGTATTCAACTTCCCACAGAAATACTTCACACAGGAAGCAACCGACGACAATGGCAACCCTATTGGCGGAATGGAATACTATTATCTATGGCGCACGGTGCTAAACGATGCTCGCGACTCTTTCGTTCCAGACCCTTCATCACAGACTATTAAATATGTATTGCGCAACGACTCATTGATTCGTGTCGACGACTACAAGCAAGGCATCTATCTTAGCCTCGCTACCGAAGATGGCGAATGGGTGGGCTACAACGACTTCCGTAGCACATGGACAAAGTGTAAAGACGTGGCAGCAGTACTTCCTGCTAACGTAACGCCTGAAAAGTATCAAGCAGACTATTTCTACGATGCTAATAATCATGCAGACACACGTATCGTAAATGTAGCTTTCGATGGCAACGATATTTATCTTGGCAACCTTACCGATGGCAACCCTAACGGTTGGGTAAAGGGTGAAGTTAAAGATGGCAAAGCTACATTCAGAGGTATGAACTATCTTGGCGTAGAAGCTGGTATCGATGCTGGTACATCTTATCACACATATTTCACACCAGCAGGTTCTGCCAAGGTTTACTACGATGAGTTCGACTATACAGTAGATAGCGTTTATCTAAGAGACGAGATTACTTTCGACATCAACAAAGAGACAAAGTCTTTGAAGGCCGACAGCTTGTTCCTTATTAATATAGGTAAGAACGATATTTATTCTCTCACCAAGTTCTACAACTGCAGCATGACACCTTGGTCAGAGAAGCCAGGCACACCTAAAAAGCCTGTACTCTACGACTACATTCCATTCAAGGATAGCTTCGGTAAGGGCGGTATGCAATTCGATGTTGAATACACATCTACTGATGGCATATACCTCGACCCTAACAAGATGTACTACAACATCTACTTCGACGACGAGTTGTTCACATTCTATTCTGACGAATACACGAATGGTTTACCAGGAGATGCCGACGAGGTTACTGACATTCCTTTGACCTACAACAACAACGTAGACCTTATGGCTTACAACAACTCACGCATCGTATACTTCTACACTACTGGTTTCAAGAGCTTTGGCATACAGCTCCTTTACAAGGATGGCGACAAGGTATACAAATCAGATATGGCTAAATTCGTATTCGACAAGGATGGCGAACCTGTAGCTGGTATCAAGAATGCAACAGCCAACGACTTCGGTTCTGCAGTAAAGAGCGTAAGCTATACCGACCTCAGCGGTCGCACCATCAGCAAGCCTAACAAGGGTATCTACATGAAGACCATGAGATTTGCTGACGGTACTCAGAAGACTATTAAATACATTAAGAAATAAGACCATGATACAGAAAAAACAATTCCTTGGTGCCATTATTATGGCTGCCGCTTTTGCCGGTTATAGTTCTGATAGCTATGCCGACAATGGATTGATAACATATAGTGCAAATAATGGCACAAAAGAAGTGAAATACTTCGGAACAAACAAGAAGGAGTCTTTCGATGTCGCCATGTTGCTTGCCGACAAATATGCCAAGGGCAAAAAGATTGAAACCATCAAAGTGCCATTCCCTAAGGATGCAGAAATAGGCAATGTCAAGATTTGGCTGACAAAAAAGCTTACTCTTGTGAACAAAAAGAATGTGCCTGACGTGATGAGTCTTGATGCCACGATGGACGACTCTACAGCTATTTTAAAGCTCGCTACTCCATACACCATCGATAGCGACACGCTATACATTGGTTATTCGTTTGATGTTGTTGAGCTAACTGAAAAAACAGCGCTTCCTATTTCCTTGATTAATGAAAAAGGAGCACAGGGATTATGGACTCACTCAAACCGCACATATCGTTCATGGCTTGACAAGTCTACTTACGGATGCTCAGCTATGCAGGTAGAGCTATCTGGATTTAATGCCAACGATGCCTACTTCGAGGGTTTCAAGGATTATTATAATCAGGTGAACATAGCTACACCAATTAAGCTTACCCTCTTGAATCGTGGCTACAATGGCATAAAGTCGATAGACTATAGCTACAGCGTAGGCGATAAGAAAGGTAGCGACCGTTTAACTCTTGATGTTCCTATCCCAGCATACCTCAATGCTTCTACCGAGTTTACAATCACATTGCCTGCAATAGAGGCAAAGGGTAAATATCCTGTAACATTCTCTATCGACAAGGTGAACGGAGAAGCTAACAGCGAAACAGCTACTGCCAACAGCTCAATGGCAATATACAACAAGTTGCCTAAGCATCGCCCTGTGATGGAGGAGTTTACTGGTACATGGTGTCAGAATTGTCCTCGTGGTTGGATTGCTTTGGAAGTTATGGCACGTTTGCATCCTGATTTCATCGGTTTGTCTTACCACTCTGGCGACGTTATGGAGGTTATAAATTCTAAAAACTTCATGGGCTTTGGCAATGCCTTCCCTATGGCAAACATCGACCGTATATACAATGAAATAGACCCTTACTACGGTGAAGGTCTTACAGCTTTTGGTATTGAGGAACTATGGAAAAAGCAAGCTGAAATATTGGCTCCTGCATCTTTGGAGACAGAGGCTGCATTTACTCCTGATGGCAAGAATATCAAGGCTAAAGCCATATTGGAATTCCCTGAGGCTGCCAACGATGCCGACAAGTATAGCGTAGAGTTTGTGCTCGTAACAGATGGTTTGCATGGCGAAGGTCAAGCATGGGAGCAAGAGAATACTCTTGACCAAGGAGCCAAGGACGAGTTTCCTTTCCCTGAGGCAGAACCATTCTTGCAGGGCAAATCTTCTGTAAGCAATATTCACTACAACGATGTGGTAGTAGCAACAACTCGTTTGCGCGATGGTCTTATCAAGTTGCCTGCAAAGGTAGAGGCAGAGAAGGCTTTCAGCATCGAAGGCGAGATTGCTAATGTAGACAGCATCAAGAATAATTCAGGTTTCCCTGTTATCCAAGATTCAAAGAACTTGCGCATCGTAGCTCTGCTACTCAACGAAAAGGGCGAAATCATGAATGGCGCTAAGGCAAAGGTTACAGGCTATGAGACTACAGGCATCCGCAACATCAACAACAATGCTACAGAAGCAGACGTTCCTGCTATCTACAACCTACAGGGCCACCGCTTGCAGACCATGCAGAAGGGCTTGAACATCATCCGCACCAAGGATGGTAAGACAAAGAAGGTGATGCTATAAGCATTAATCTCATCTCATAGACTCTTTATAGTTTATACATATCAACGACATAGCTCAGAGCTCGTGCTCTGAGCTATTGTCTTTTTAGGATCATCCGACAAACGATGGTGTTTAATGTTTAGTGTTTAGCGTTTAGACGGTCTTTTAAACATAAACCTTATAAACCCTAAGTAAGTGAAGAATTGAAAATCGGTGACCGAAGGGAAAGCCAACAGAAGAGTGAAGAGTGAAGAATCCAATGGAAGAGTGAAGAAGGAAGAATGAAGGGATGATTTGCCTGGAAGGCTTTACCTTGGTCCTTCATTACACAAGCAAATAAATGCAAGGTCAACGTGAATTATAAATAAGTAATAACAGAGTCAACTCGTATTATAAATAAAGCTTAAAGTGGTCAACTAAAATCGTTAAACCACACATGTCTCAAAAAAAGCAATAGGCTTCGATGTTCAACGAAGTAGGCTTTGTTGGCGAATGAAGCAGGCTTCATTGGGGATTGAAGCCTGCTTCATTTTTTAGGGATTTTATGAGCTAAAATAGATATATTCTAAAGAATAGGAGGAAGTATCAACTAAAATATACTTTTCTCATTGCTAACAATTGGCATTTCCCCATGTTGCTTTCTATTATTCCCCTTCGCCTACTTGTGGTACAATCTTGATTTTGCTGCTCGCATTGTTGCCCTCTTGGTTTACCTGAATTTGGACAGCGATGCGTTCTTGAAGTTCTTCTACGTGGGATATGATGCCGACATGACGACCAGACTTGGAGTGGAGAGAGCGGAGGGTTTCTACTGCCTTTTGAAGGGGTTCGCCACTAAGGGTGCCAAAGCCCTCGTCGATGAATAGAGTGTCTACTTGCCATTGCTGACCAATGTCGCTCAACGCTAGGGCTAAGGACAACGACACGAGGAAGCTTTCGCCACCAGAGATGGTGCTGGCAGCTCGTGAGGTAAAGCCCTGGTAGGCATCTTCGAGCGAGATGACGAATGTGCCTGGGACTACCTTGAGTGTATAGCGGTCGGAGAGGGTGCGCATATAGCTGTTGGCAGAATGGATGAGACTCGAGAGGACGTAGCTCTGGGCTATCTTGCGGAAGGCGCTGCCTGTGGAGTTGCCTATCAGCTGGTTCAGGCGCGACCATTTGTTGTAGATGGCTTGCTTGTCGTCGGCTTCCTTTATAAGGTTGCCCAACTTTAGTTTGTTGTCGGCATCGGCACTCAGTTCTTGCTTGATAGAGCCTATGTTCTCGCCAATTTCGCCAAGAGTTTTCTCATAGGCGGCTATGCGGTCGACGAGGTTTTCAAGGGTGTCGTCGGCAAGTAGCCCAGGCTTCTTTTGCTGATGATTGGTTTGAAGTTTGGTGGCATTGTCGAGCAATGTTTTGGTTGCAACAACATCGTTTCTGAACTCTTCTGTTTTTTTGTTTATACTCAGTATGTCGCTTGATGTGTAGGCTTGGAGTTCGGATAGTCGATGTGCCGACAAGTGCTCGTTGCGGGCAAGGAAAGAGTCGAGCTTAGACTTGTTGGCATGGTAGCTATCTTTGGCAGAATTTAGTTTGGTGAGGGCTGCTGTAAGCGCATTGCTTGTTTTGTTGGCTTTATCGAGCAGATGGTCTACTTCTTCGGCAGGGTGGGCTGGTGTGTGTTTCCAGTCAGGCATAATCAGCATGATAGAGTCTATCACGTCTGCCACATTATTATAATAAGCTTTTGCATTGTCGAGTTTTGCGCTTAGCTGCTGTAGGTTGTGGCTATTGGCATTGTATGCTTGTGCAGCCGTGGTGAGAGCTTCGCCAAAAGCCTTTGGGTTTTCTGCGAAGTCGATATTCCACTTGCCGACAATTAGTTCGCCAGCTCTTTGAATGGCGTTTGCTATTTGTTGTCGGAGTGTGGTTATCAAAGTTGTCGCAGTATCTATCTTTGCTCGGCAATCGTTGACAGCTTTTTCTGCTTTCTTAGCCTCTTCGGTCAACGTTTCTACGCTCTTACGCTTGGTTTCCCAGGCTTTGCGAAGTTGCTTCAAGGTGGTTTCCTTCTGTTCCCCGTCTTTGATAATATGGTCAAGTTTGGTTTTGCGAATGGTTGTTGACGACTCCAGGGTGGCGAGAGCTGATGGGGCTAAATCGTCAAGCGTTGTTAATCCACATGCTTTGCAAGCCTCTGCTGCCTTAGCTTCGGCATTAGCCACAGTATGGTCGTTGTCGAAAGCTATGATGCCTTGGTGGTAAGCCTTCGACTCGGTATTGATTTCAGCCTCCAGTTTGTTTTTGGTTTCTATTAACTGTTGGTAGCTCTTCTCAGCCTCATTATAGGAATGTTGCAAGCCAGAGACAAGCGCAGCAAGGGCTTCTTCGTGGGGTAGTTCAGACTTGATTTGCTGGCGACAAACAGGACAGATGTCGCCAATATGCAGTTTCTGACGTAAGGACGAGGCAAACTTATGGATGGTGTCTTTCTGCTGGTCGAGGTTTTCTTTGCAGATGGTTATCTTGAGGTTGGCATCATGGATGGGAGCAGCCATTTCTGCCAACTTTTTCTTCTTGTCATCAATAGCGGCAAGCTGAGCAACGAGATTGCGATGCTGCAATTCTCTTTGCTGTTTTGACTCGGCTAATGTTTCTATACGCTCTTTAGCCGTAGCTATATTCCTTAATAGTTCTTTGGCAGCTTCGCACTTTGAGCGCATGTCGGGAAGATTTATGGTGGCGATATCCTCTTCGTGTTTTCTAACTTCGGTTTCAGCCGTGCTTAATGCTTCGGTAGCCCGTTGTGTTTTGTCCTCTATGGTGGCTAAAGCAGGCAAGAGATTGATGGAGAGCGTGTGGTTTTTGCTTTCGATATCATTGTTGCTCTTGGCGATGGCATTACGCCCCTGGCTGATGCTTTCGAGCAGACTAACTATAGTCTGTGAATGTTCGTAGACGGAAGCCTTTTCTTTGTCTTTGTCGAGAGCCTCGTTGATAGCCTCTATTTGATTAGATAAGTTGGCTATATATTGTTTGGCAAACATTTGTCCGCCAAGAATTATGGCATATTCTGTAGCCAAGCCATTAAGCTCTTTTTCTTGCTTGTTAATATCTTTAGAAGCCTCTGCCACATTAGTCATCCAAGCACGAGCATCAATAGTGGCATTCCAATCGTTGACAATCGTTTCTTGCTGTTTGAAAGTCTCGCCATTAATAACAGCCGTGGCTTCGCGAAGCCGATTGGTGGCATCAGAAACATTCTTGGATAATTGTTGGTTGGCATCTATCCAGTCGCGTTTGCAGATAGCCTTGGCTTGTGCCTCTCTTATTTCTTTCTGCCGGTTGTCAAGTGCCGAGAGCCGGACGTTGCGTTGCTCTATCTCCTCATCAGACAGAGTGTGCATGCTGTCTACAATAAGTTTCGCCTTGGTCCAGTCTTGCTTTCGCAGCTCGGTTTGTGCATATATCTTTGCACCAATTTTGGAGTAGATGTCTACGCCAGTAATCTTTTCCAGGATTTCGGCTTTCTCATCGTCTTTGCTATTTAAGAAACGAGTGAACTCACCCTGAGCCAACATCGTGGTGCGACAGAATTGATTGAAGTCGAGACCTACAGCAATCTTTAGTTCGCTCCTGATTTCGGCATCCTTGGTAAAAGTGTATCCCGAATCAAGATTCTTCAGTTCCCATTCCTTATTTCGGATAGCGCCTGTAATCTTTTTATACGCACGGGCAACAGCCCATGTAGCCTCGTAGCTCACACCATTGCTGCCAAGGAAGGTAAGTTTGACATGAGCCTCGGAGGTGTTTCTGCGCAGTAGTTGGCGAGGGTCGTCAATCTTCACATTCTTGTTAGCATCTGTGGTTGCTCCTTGCATCTTCGTAGTATGCAATCGAGGAGTATCAGCATAAAGAGCCAAACAGATGGCGTCGAGAATAGTGGATTTGCCAGCGCCAGTCTTGCCTGTGATCAGGAACACTTCGCTACCAGCCAATGGCTTGGCTTCGAAGTCGATAACAGCATCTTCGATAGAGGCTATATTGTGGATGGTGAGTTTCTGAAATTTCATAGCAACATTTTAAAAAGCATTTCACATTCTTTCTTCGTCTTTCAGTAAGGCGAGAGTTTCGTTGAATAGTTCCTTCATGTCGTCGTCGAACACTATGCCAATGTCTTCGGCATATCTCTCGGCAATATCTATTGGTTTCTCGGTCTTGAACTCCTGCACCGACATCACCTTAGGTTCTCTGCGGTCTTTGTTAAGTCGGCGAGTGTTGATAACGCAGAATCGGCATTTCTTATCTTCAGTCAGGAGCAAAGCTTCGGCATTGGCTTCTACAGGAAGAAAAGTGTCTACTTCTACATTAAGGCGTATGTATGCCTCTATGTCGTTAGGAAAAGTTTGGAGCAGATATTTAGCGTCTTCCCATGTAGCAACACCATCTTTAGGCAATGTGACCAAAGGACGATGGGTGGTTATTTCTATCTCTCTAACGATAGGTTGTTTGCCATGCCTGTTAAGCTCAACTATAGAGACAGAATGTGGATAATTTTCATCAAAGCTGATAGGGATAGGTGTTCCTGAATATCTTACCCGATGATGGCTGCCACGGACAAACTGGGCATGATGGATATGGCCTAAAGCAAGATAGTCATAGCCTGAGCCAAAATCTTCGATATGGTGTGAATCAATACCGCCAACCACATATTCAGAAGCATTCTCATGGCCCGAGAAGTCACAGCCACTCACGGTTGTATGAGCAGTCATAACGACGGGCAAATCAGCCTTGTTGCGCTCTGCTGCTATGTCAAGCAAATTCTGAAAGAAATCGTGTGGCAAATTCCTTTCGTTGACATATGGAACGGCAACGACATATCCTTGACCAGGAATGTCGATAATCAAATCTTCAAGGTTTTTGGAGTCTATGTTGCCAACGGTATATACCTTCAAGGCTTTCCATGGCGTTTTGAAGATATCATGCTTTGTGCCACTATCATGGTTGCCTGCTGTTATGACAATCGTCATATTAGGGTTGGCATTATGTATTTCGACAAGGGCATTGGTAAACATAGTCTGAACAGATGCAGACGGTTGCGGAGTATGATAAACATCGCCACAAAGAAGAAATACATCAGGCTTCTCTTTGTTCACGATTTTCACCATCTGAACAAGCATTGCCATCTGTTCCTCTGTTCGGTCGTAATTGTAAAGCGAATGGCCAAGGTGCCAATCGCTGGTATGTAGAATTTTCATTTAGTTTGGTATCTTTGTATGCTGTTTGTATTCTGATATGAATGCACACAGATGATAGCTTTCGGTTGTTGTTGCAAAAGTAATGATTTTATCTACAAAAACGGGGTAAACAAAGATATTTTTATATGAGTGAAGAGAAAAGAGGGGAGATACTAAATATTTTTAACGATATTTATAGAAAAGGTGGCAGAAAGTTGGTGGATTGGAAATAAAGGTGTATATTTGCAATTATAAAATAATAATAGGTGTGGCAGATGGTTGCCCATCGAAGTAAAACAGTAACAGATAATTATGCTGGAATTCAAAAACGTAGGAATGTGGTGCGTTACCGACGACCCGTTGTCGTTTGTGGTGAAGCCCGGAGAGATACTCGCCGTGAGGGGAGGAAAGGGTAGTGGAAAAACTACCTTGGTGAACGTTGTGCTTGGCAGATGGCCTGTGAAGAAGGGCTATGTGACTATAGACGGCGAACAGGTGACTGTGGGCTCTGCGCCATATTTCAGACGTGGCATAGGATATGTGCCACAGGATATAGATTTCCCATTGCAAACGGTGGGCGACTTGGTGAGCGCGATGATAGAGATATCGGCTGCCAGGGGTAAGGCTTGTGTAAAGCAAAATGTGGTGAGCGAGATGGCTGCGCTGAATATCGGCGAGGGCTTCTTGGACACCAGTATGGCTGATGCCAATAAGGTGGTGCTGAAGCTTACGATGGTGGCGATGTGTGCTGCCTTGGGCGGAGGACTGCTCGTGGTGGATGAGCCTGTGGAGGAGCGCGACGAGAGAGTGTCGAAGGCTCTGAGGATGATGGCCGACAGGGGCTGGGCTGTTGTGGTGACAGAGAAGGGCGACTTCCTGGACTATGACAGAGTGGTAGACTTGTAGCCTTATCCTTGAAGGCTGTTGGACGATAATGGTCTAAGTTTTTTTTCTTTTAGGATATGATAAACGTGTCGATATTAGGGTGCGTGCTGGGGCTTTTGTTGCTGGCTGTGCCGTTTTACGTGATGTTTAAATATAGGCTCAGGATAATGGATGTTGTCCTGGCGTCGCTGGTCAGGATGGTGTTGACCATGGGTGTGGTAGGCGGAATGGTGTATGCTGCCATTGCCTACGACAAGTTGTGGCTGAACATAGTGCTGACGGTGATGATGATTGTGGCTGGCGCTGTGCTGGCTGTGCGCCGCTCAAGGCTGAATATGAGGAGGCTGCTGGTGCCTGTGCTGGCAGGTATGTCGGTGGCTACGCTTGTGGTGGCGGCATACGTGCTGTATTTGGTGGTGGGCGTAGAGAGTCCGCTATCGGCAAAGATGCTGTTGCCTGTGGCAGGAATGCTGGTGGCAGGCGTGATGACATCGAATGCCAAGGCGCTGCATGCCTACTATGTGGGGTTGGCAAACCATAGTCAGCTCTACGACTATCTGGTGGGCAATGGCGCTACACACAGGCAGGCTGTGAACTATTTTGTGCGCAGAGCGTTGGAAGCCAATATGGTGCCGCATGCGAGATATATGGCGTATACGGTGGTGACGGTGGCGCCTGCCATGGCGTGGGCTATGGTGATGAGCGGCGCTGGCGTGGTGGCAGCAGGCGTGGTGACGGTGATGATGGCGGTGGCTGCGATGGCGGCATCGGTATTGTCGCTGATGGTGGCGCTGATGGTAGGCCGCAAATATTGCTTCGACGACTATATGGCGCTGAAGAAGGATGTGGCTTCACACCAAAGTACTAACGATAATAACAACACCCCAACGTGATACCAACAAAGCTGATAGCTGAAGAGAAGTTTGCGGAGTTTAATGCCCTGATTTTTCAGGGCAAGCTGCCGCAGATACCGATATATATGAGTAATGCCAAGGGATTCCTTGGCAAATTTGTTTTTAGACGTAAGCGAAGTTGGCTGATGGGCGAGAGGATTAGCGATATGCACCTCAGAATAAACACTCGCTACGATATGAGCGAACGAGAACTGGAGGACACCATCATCCACGAGATGATACATTATTATATCGCGTACAATAATATAAAGGACACTTCGGCACATGGCAAGGTGTTTAGGCAGATGATGGCTGAAATCAACGAGCAATATGGACGCGAGATTACGATTAGCCACAGAAAATCGGACGAACCGCTGGTAGACACGGCACAGAACAGGAAGAAATGGCACGTGGTGGCGGTGGTGGACTTCAACGACGGCAGACGCGGAGTGAAGGTGTTGCCAAAGGTGGCGCAGAGCATAGCGTGGTATAAGCAAAATGTGGAACGGGCGCCAGGGGTGAAGGAGGTGAAGCTGGTGTGGAGTCTCGACGTGATGTTTAATAAGTTTCCGGTATCGAAGAGCCTGAAAGTGCATATCGTAGACCGACTGGCGCTGGAAGAAGCGCTAAAAGAGAGTGTAGCTCTTAAAAAACTTTAATTGTTTGAGGACGAAAGGCGAAAATACGTGATATTTTTGTATTTTTGCATCCTAAAACGTATTTCGACGTGAAAATAACAGAAGTGGTAAGTGCCCTTGAGAGATTCGCGCCTCTGCCTCTGCAAGCTGACTACGATAATGCCGGCATGCAGATTGGATTGACAGAAGCGGAAGTGTCAGGGGCTTTATTGTGTCTTGACGTCAACGAGCAAATCGTAGACGAGGCTATCCAGAAGGGCTGCAATCTTATTGTGGCTCATCACCCGTTAATATTCAGAAAACTGCGTCGCATCACAGGCGAAGACTATGTGCAACGCGTTGTGATGAAGGCTATTAAGAACGATATTGCCATCGTGGCTATGCACACCAACTTGGATAGTGCCAAGGGAGGCGTGAACTATAAGATAGCTGAGAAAATGGGGCTCAAGGAGCTGGAATGGATGGGCTCGCAGCAGAATGTGGGCGGAATAGACGGTGGCGAAGGCGTGATAGGAACGCTGAGCGAGGCTATGGCTGCCGACGACTTTGTGCTGATGCTGAAAAAGGTGTTTGGCGTGGAGTGTGTGATGGCTAACGAGCTGATAAGAAGGAAGATAAGCCGTGTGGCGCTATGTGGCGGTGCGGGCGACTTCTTGTTGCAGGATGCTATCAACGCCGGGGCTGACGCTTTTGTGACGGGCGAAATGCACTATCATCAGTATTTCGGCCACGAGCAGGAGATACAGATTGCCGTGATCGGACATTATCAGAGCGAGCAGTTTACGATAGAACTACTGAAAGAAATCATCGAAAGAGACTGCCCAGGAGTGAAATGCACGATGACGGAGACAAATACAAACCCGATAATTTATCTATAAACAACGATATTATGGCAAAGAAAGAAATTTTGGAATTGACAGAGGAAGAGAAGTTGAAAACTCTCTATGAACTGCAAACCACATTGTCGGCTATCGACGAAAAGCGTGCGCTAAGAGGTGAGTTGCCTCTTGAGGTGCAGGACTTGGAAGACGAAATCGTAGGTCTGAACACTCGTATGGAGAAGATCGAGAACGAAATCAACGAATTCCAGTATGCTGTGTCGCAGAAGAAGTCTGAGATTGAGCAGGCACAGGCAAGTGTGGAGCGCTATCAGAAACAGCTCGACGAGGTGAAGAACAACCGCGAGTATGACACCCTGACTAAGGAGATAGAATTCCAGAACTTGGAGATTGAACTTTGCAAGAAGAAGATAAAGGACGCTGTGATTAAGATCGACGAGCGTCATCGCGACCTTAAGCACGCTCAGGAGCTGTTGGCTGACCGCAACGTGGCTTTGAAGCAGAAGAAGGGCGAGCTCGATGAGATTATGCAGGAAACTCGCGAAGAGGAAGAGGCTCTGAAGGCTAAGGCAAGCGAACTCGAGGACAAAATCGAGGAGCGCCTGTTGGCAAGTTTCAAGCGTATCAGAAAGAATGCCCGCAATGGTTTGGGTATCGTATATGTGCAGCGTGATGCTTGTGGCGGTTGCTTCAACAAGATTCCACCTCAGCGTCAGCTCGATATCAAGATGCACAAGAAGATTATCGTTTGCGAATACTGCGGACGTATCCTCATCGACCCAGAGTTGGCAGGCGTTCAGACTGCTGTGGTAGAGGAAAAGCCAAAGCGTAAGCGTGCAATCAGAAAGACTAAGAAAGAAGAGGAATAAATAAAAGAGAAGAGTGAAGAACGAAGAGTGAAGAATCCAAATGTTTAATAGCTTGTAATAAAGCTAAAGGATTCTTCACTCTTTGTTTTTTTTATATTCTATTTGATTCTTCACTCTTTGTTCTTTTATATTCTATTTGATTCTTCACTCTTCACTCTTCCCTCTTCCCTTTCTATATCCCTCTTGCCTTAAAGATTTTCTCTTTGGCATCGTTGATTTCCTTGAACTTGCGTTCGGCAGCCCTTTTGACATCGTCGCCAAGGGTGGCTACACGGTCGGGATGATGCTGGAGAGCAAGCTTGCGGTAGGCTGCTTTGACCTCTTGGTCGGTGGCTGAAGGCGAAACACCAAGCACCTTGTAGGCAGCTTCGAGATCGTTGGCTCCAGCATCGAGATTGAGCATGGAGTCGAGGTCGGAGAGCGAAAGACCAAGGGCAAGGGTGATATCCTTTAGCGCCTGGACTTCGGCAGGATGCACGTTGCCATCAGCTTTGGCGATGATGACGAGGAAGTTGAGGAGCTGCAGACGAGCAGCATAGTCGAGATTTTGCGCCATTTGGCGTGCTGCGCTATCTATGACGCCACGATATTGCAGAGAGCCCATCTCCTTTTGTTTTTCGAAGAGCTTGAGCAGTATCTGTTCGCCATCGTGGACGGCAGCCTCGCCGAAGTTGGTGCGCAAGAACTGGCGCACAAACTCCATCTCGGAGTGCATCACCTTGCCGTCGGCCTTGATGATGCAAGATGCCAACACCAAGAGCGAGAAGCGGAACGAATTGCGCTGACCCTCGTAGACCTGCTGCTGATGTGCACGATATTGCTGCTGTTGCGAGGCTTTGTGGTCATAGCTGCCATCGCCATCGAAGGTGTTGTTGGTGTAGGGCTGGTTTACGGAGTCTACACCCTTATCAAATAAGGCACCCAACGCAAAGCCTGCGAGAGCGCCAAGCGGACCACCCGACATGAAGCCGAGTACGCCGCCAAGCCATTTTCCAAATGCCATGTTTGTTGTTTTCTTTTTCTTTATGGTTATTAAATGGTTGTTGCGAGAGTTGTTAGTCTACATAATCGACTTTCACTACTATCACCCTGATATTCTCGTCGGGACACTCAGGAGTTTTGAGGTCGTTGTTGATTTTGGCGATGTGCCAGTCGCGAGGGAAGAAAAGGAAGAACTCCTTAGGGTTTGAGAGATAGAAGCGAGCCTTGGAAGCATCGTAGTCGTAGTGGATAACGTCGGGACGATATTTGCTGTTAGGCTTGCTGGTGTAGTGGTCGATGATGCCGAATTTCTCTACGCCCTTGACAACGAACTGGAAATCGATTTTGTGGTTGTGGCTCTCGCTGCGCTTCGTTTCGAGCGGACCGTTGTGGTCGTCTTCAACGCTTGCCACGAGATTGCTGCCCTCGATAGGGTGTTTGCCCTTGGAGAGTGCCAGGAGGTCGGTTTTGGCGAGCCATTTGAATAGCGCCTGCCATTGCTGCGGATTCTTATGGTATTGCTGATAGAAGTCGACGGCATTGACAGAGAAATGAGGTGATGCACCATTGTAGCCACCACGCCATTCGCCACTCTTAACCCATTCTGTGGCCTTGGCTACGAGAGCCTTGTCGGCATAGTATTGTGTGTAGTAGCCCTGGGCAAATGACGATAAGCCCATGGTGAGGGCAAAGGCGACGGTAAGTAATGTCTTTTTCATTGTTGTTGTAGGTTTTTATGTTTTTATGATTTGTTATTTGGCGTTATACCTTGGTTTTTACACCTTATTATATATTACTGCAAAAGTAGGGAAATTAGAGTATAGGGCAAAATTATTTCTGCAAAACTTTGAGAAACGCTGCAAAATAGCGATATTTGCATGAGCTTTGGGTAAGCTTGCATGAGCTCTAAGCCAAAAGAATAAACACTAACTGAACTTTCGCATGTGATTCAAGTACGGGCTGAAGGCCCAAAAGCTCCTAGCC
>OLGY01000167.1_pt1 | contig 57300 bp, 48 predicted proteins | sample 1605951 | NCBI WGS metagenome assembly OLGY01 (sample SAMN03283280) | human gut metagenome | biome: human-associated habitat; material: feces | host: Homo sapiens | place: Peru | collected 2012
GAGCTATGAAGAGTCCGCCAGCCGCACTACTGTCACAGGCTGCCCCTTAAAGGGGTTTTTTATGCCTTGTTTACTGGCTCACCCGTAAACGGGTCAATGTACTCTTTCAACGACATTTGGTCATACTCTAAATCCTCTTGTAACTGATTTCGTACATACTCTTCTATTTTCTTTGCATTTTTACCTATTGTATCTACATAATATCCTCTACACCAGAAATGTCGGTTTCCATATTTATACTTTAAATTCGCATGCCTATCAAATATCATTAACGAACTTTTACCTTTCAAATATCCCATTACTTATGACACACTATACTTTGGTGGTATACTTACAAACATATGCACATGATCCGGCATACACTCTGCCGCAATTATCTCAATACCTTTCCTTTTACATAGCTCACTTAATATATGTGCTACATCTTGCCTTAGTTGCTTATATATCACTTTTCTTCTAAACTCTGGTGCAAATACTATATGGTATTTGCAAGTCCATTTTGTATGTGATAAACTATTATTGTCCATCCGGACACCTCCTTTGCTATTTAGTACGGTTGGCGAACCTTTACTAATTATAGCACTGGAGGTTTTTTTCTTGAAGCTAAAGCTTACCGGAAACACACCTGCATAGCAGGTGGTTTATTTTTATGTGGATACAACAAAAACTTACCATAAACAAATGTAATGGTAAGTTTTTTATTTCATATATTTATTATATTTTAATAAATATTACCTATTATATAATACTAATCTTTACTCAAAGAATTTCTTAATCTTCTCAATATCAGAAGTCATACTGACTAATAGCATATCAAGTACAGTAAGTGCAACCATTGACTCCACAACCACTACTGCTCTTGGAACAATAATCGGATCGTGTCTGCCTTTGATATTAATGCTTATATTCTCACCTGATTTATTGACAGTTTTCTGCTCTTTAAATATCGATGGGGTTGGTTTAAAGTATGCTCTTACAAGCACATCTGAACCATCACTGATTCCACCAAGTATTCCGCCTGCATGGTTAGTCATCTTAGTGATATTCCCATTATCATCTGCGATAAAATCATCATTATTCCCGGAACCAAATGCTTTCGCAACTTTTGTTCCATCACCAACCTCAAAGGCTTTGACAGCACCGATAGATACTATGGCTTTAGCAAGATTAGCATCAAGTTTCTCGAATACAGGTTCACCAATACCCGCTTTCATTCCACTTACGACACATTCTACTACACCGCCTACGCTGTCGCCTTCTGCCCTTTTATCATCTAACAGCTTTTCTGCCCTGTCAGCAGCTTCCTTATCAGGCATATATAACATATTATTAAATATTTCTTCTGAATCGAATTTATCCATATCGATTTCTACATCACCGATAGCTTTTGTGTATGCATTTACATTTATTCCAAGACTCTTTAAAATCTTACTTGCAATTGCACCCGCTGCTACTCTTGCGATAGTCTCTCTGCCTGATGAACGTCCGCCACCGCGATAATCCCTGAAGCCATATTTCATATCAAATGTGTAATCTGCGTGTCCCGGTCTGTAATAAGATGCTATCTCCGAATAATCATTTGAGCGTTGTGTCTTATTGTACACTATCATCGAAACAGGTGTACCTGTTGTCTTACCCTCAAATGTACCGGATAATATTTCTACTTTATCATCTTCGCTTCTTGGTGTGGAGAACTTAGACTGTCCCGGTTTCCTTCTGTTAAGAAAGACCTGTATATCATCTTCATTTAACTCTACACCTGCCGGGCAGCCATCTACTACAACGCCGATTCCTTTTCCATGTGACTCTCCCCAGGTTGATATCTTAAATATATTTCCAAAGCTAGAACCTGCCATTTTCTATTCCTCACTATTAATCTAATAACTACTTCTGTAATTAATCTTCGTATAAAGGATATTTATCTGTTAATGTCTTAACTAATGCCATTGCCTGTTCCTTGTTAGCATCAACATCTTTAACAAGTAATGAAATAGCTTCTGCAATAACGTCCATATCTTCTACAACCATTCCTCTTGATGTAACTGCAGGTGTACCAAGTCTGATACCACTTGTTACAAATGGAGATGCAGGATCATTAGGAATTGTATTCTTATTACATGTAATGTTAGCGGCATCTAATAATTTCTCACACTCTTTACCCGTAACATTCATATTTCTTAAATCAACAAGCATTAAGTGATTATCTGTACCACCCGAAATAAGATTAAAGCCTCTGTCTGTAAGTCCATTAGCAAGTGCCTGTGCATTATCTTTAACACCTTTCATATACACTTTAAAGCTGTCATCTAATGCTTCCTTGAAGCAGACTGCCTTAGCTGCGATAACATGCATAAGCGGACCACCCTGAATACCTGGGAATACTGCTTTATTAAAGTTGAACTTCTTAGCACTTTCTTCATTGCATAAGATCATACCACCACGAGGTCCTCTTAAAGTCTTATGTGTTGTTGTAGTTGTAACATCAGCATAAGGAATTGGGCTCATATGAAGTCCTGTAGCAACAAGACCTGCGATATGTGCCATATCTACCATAAGATATGCACCAACTTCATCTGCTATCTCTCTGAATTTCTTGAAATCAATTTCTCTTGGATATGCGCTTGCACCTGCAACGATAAGTTTTGGTTTTGCTTCCTTGGCAATCTTTAATACTTCATCATAATCAATATATCCATCATCAGTAATTCCATAAGGAACGATATGGAAATATTTACCTGAAATATTAACAGGACTTCCATGTGTAAGATGTCCACCATGTGCAAGGTTCATACCCATTACTGTATCACCTGGCTCTACCATTGCGAAGAATGCTGCAAGGTTAGCCTGAGCACCTGAATGTGGCTGTACATTTGCATAATCACAACCGAATAACTTCTTTGCTCTTTCAATTGCAAGAGTCTCTACTATATCTACATATTCGCAGCCACCATAATATCTCTTACCTGGATAGCCCTCTGCATATTTGTTAGTAAGATGACTTCCCATAGCTGCCATAACTGCTTTACTTACTAAATTCTCTGAAGCGATAAGCTCTATATGAGTTCTCTGTCTTTCTAATTCCTGCTGCATAGCTGATGCTACTTCAGGATCGTATGATTTTACATTATCAAATGAAAACATTCTCTTCCTCCAATCTTAAATACAATGAAACTGTAATCTCACTATTTCACAATATTTACTCTAATAATAATATAGCTTAAAATGTCAAAATAAACATTTCGACACTTTAAGCTAGTATAACATAATTTTTTTTTAATTAAAACTGTTTTTTATTCTGTTCTAAGTGCAATAACAGGATCCTTCTTAGAAGCAACCCTTGCCGGAATAAGACCTGCTATAAATGTAAGAATAATACTTATAACTACAAGTGCAACACCACCTGAAACCGGAAGTTTAGACATACCTGAAATATCCGTAATATTCTTAATGATAATATTAATCGGAATATTAAGTAATAATGTAATTATAATTCCAATCATACCTGCCACAAAACCAACTATAACTGTCTCTGCGTTAAATACTCGTGATACATCTTTCTTAGATGCACCAATACTTCGTAATATACCGATTTCCTTAGTTCTCTCAAGGACTGAAATATAAGTAATAATACCAATCATAATAGAAGACACCACAAGCGAAATTGCTACAAATGCTATAAGTACATAACTGATTGCATTAATGATTGTGCTGACTGATGACATCATAAGTCCGACATAATCTGTATACTCAATTTCTTCTTTACCCTCTGCCTTCAGCTTGGCATTATATTCATCTATAATATCAACTATTTTCTCTTTAGATTTGAAATCTTTAGGATAAATATTAATTGATGCAGGGTCTTCCAGATTAGCAACACCAAGCTTAGTTAAATTAGCTTCATAACTGTTCTCTGCAAATGGTTCTCCTGTAAATACATCAACTGCAGGATTGGCTAACTGCTCCTTAACAATATCACTGTCATTAACTGTATTTATGAGATATTGTGTTAATTTATTCGTATAAGCAACATTTGTAGTGATTGATGCGTTGCTTGCATCTTCATTTGGTTTTAAGATACCAACTATCTTAATGTCTACGGAATTAGCTAATAACTGTTTCATAAATTCTTCATCAGAACTCATATCTTTGTATCCATTGCCATCTTTAACATATACATCCGTATTTACTACAAGTTTAAATGTCTGATTTAATAATTCATCATAAGTAAAACTTACCTGTTCGTCATTCAGATTCTCTTCCGGAATATTACCCATCTGCATCTGTGCAAATACTTTCTGTAACTGGCTGATATCTATAATACCTAGTGCATATAAAGAATACTCGGAAATCATATCATCCTTATCGACTACTAAGACAACTTCATTGTATTCCTGTGGAAGTCTGCCCTCTAAAATGTCATACTGTGACTTGATTAATTCCTCATTATCAATCATTTCTGACCATGCATCTGTGCTTCCCATCATCGACATACTTCCGCCCTGAGTCATCTGGTCCATTCCAAGACTTTCGAATACTGTACTTGGATTAACCTTAAATATTCCTTTTGATGTGTCTGCCTTATAAATATTTAAGTCCACATCATATGAATACTGAATATCATTTGTTAAATCTTTAATGCCTGATTCATCACTTTCAATATATGACATAAAACTCTTTAAATCATTTACGGTAACAGATGTTAACATCTTGTTAATCATATCCGACATCATACTGTTAGAATATACTCTTCCCGGCTGTTTATCCTCTATCTTCTTCTCTTCGCCCATTCCAAAGAACGAACTGTAATCAACAGCTGTCTTCTGAATCGTCAGTGGATAACCGGAAAGTGTATCCTGCTCAACTCTATGAATATATGAACGCATACCATGTGAAAGTGACAGGATAAGTGCAATACCTATGATACCGATACTACCTGCAAATGCTGTTAATATCGTTCTGGCTTTCTTAGTCATAAGGTTATTAAGACTTAATGAAAGTGCTGTTATGAATGACATACTTGTCTTTTGTTTCTTAGCTTTCTTTCCTGTTTCTTCTGATTTATTATTCTTAGAAGCCTGCTTATCTGTAGCCTTGTCATCATCACTCTCTTTACCATTATAAGGATTAGTATCATCTACCACCTTACCATCAAGTAAACGGATTATTCTTGACGAATATTTATCTGCAAGTTCCGGATTATGTGTAACCATAATAATTAATTTATCTTTAGAAATATCTTTAAGTATATTCATAATCTGAATACTTGTAGCTGAATCAAGTGCTCCTGTAGGCTCATCTGCTAGGAGAATATCAGGATTATTTACTAATGCTCTTGCAATAGCAACTCTCTGCATCTGTCCGCCTGACATCTGATTAGGTTTCTTATGTATCTGGTCTCCAAGTCCAACCTTCTCTAATACCTCCATTGCACGTTTTCTTCTCTCACTCTTCGATACACCTGATAATGTAAGTGCAAGTTCTACATTAGATAAAACTGTCTGGTGAGGAATAAGATTATAACTCTGGAATACAAAACCTATTCTGTTATTACGATATGTGTCCCAGTCTTTATCCTTATATTTCTTAGTAGATATATCATCTATAGATAAATCACCATCTGTATATCTGTCTAATCCACCAATAATATTTAACAATGTTGTCTTACCACAACCGGACTGACCGAGTATCGACACGAATTCATTTTTTCTGAACTTGATTGAGACACCTTTAAGTGCCTTAACTGTCGTATCGCCAGACACATAGTCTTTTGTTATGTTCGTTAACTCTAGCATTTATTTCTCCTTTTTACTTATTTTCATTTAGTTTTACATTATAAAGCCTTGATTTTTTATATGCAAGTGACTTTTGTAATTTTATTTTTTTATAATGAAATTTTTTCTCATATAATATCACAACACAAAATCACAACAAAAATAATAACCGCCATAGCTTCGCGTGATATTCTCATGTCTGCTTAACAGGAAATATCATACAAAACTAAAGCGGTTACATATCAATTTTTCTTAAATGTTCTAATTAGTACGAAATAACCTCATGGCCGTCTTCTGTAACTAATACCTGAATCTCCCACTGTGCAGATGGTTTCTTATCCTCAGTGTAAACTGTCCAGCCATTATTGTCATCTACGAATACATTTGCTCTTCCCATATTAACCATTGGCTCAATTGTGAACATCATTCCCGGAACCATAAGCATCTCTGTTCCTTTCTTCGTAACATAGCTTACAAATGGCTCTTCGTGGAATTCAAGTCCGACTCCATGACCACCGATTTCTTCTACAACGGAGTAACCATTTGATTTGACATAATCATTTATTGCCTGCCCCATATCTCCGAGGAAATTCCATGGTTTAACCTGTTCAAGTCCTATCTCAACAGCTTTCTTTGTAACTTCTACAAGTTTTCTATTCTCCTCGCTTACATTTCCCATACAGAACATTCTTGATGAATCTGAGAAATATCCATTGTATATTGTAGAAACATCTACATTTATGATATCTCCATCCTTCAAAATATCATGAGGCGATGGTATTCCATGACATACCTGGTCATTAATAGATGTGCATACGCTCTTAGGAAATCCCTCATAATTAAGTGGTGCGGGTATTCCACCCATTTCAAGTGTTTTACTATGAACAAGCATATTTATCTCTTCTGTACTCATTCCAATTTCAATATTTTCTGCCACATAATCAAGAACAGCTATATTTATCTTGGCACTTTCTTTTATTCCCTCTATATCAGCTTTTGTCTTTAATAATCTTTTACTTGGAACTATACATCCTTTTCTTCTATACTGTAACATCTTCTCATCTATTATCTGGTGACAATATTTATATTTTTTACCACTTCCACAAGGACATGGATCGTTTCTTCCTATTACTTTAATGTTTGGGTTCATCTTTAATGACATAATATCTCTCCATTCCACAGACACTTGATATTGAATATTAAAGAAATCACAATGTAATTAATACTATTTCGGTTTCTCTGATTACATATTTGTGGTGTCTGCAACACAAATACCATACTAATAATACTCTTTTTGAAATATTTTTTCAATGCAAATGAAGACGAAAATTTATCATTAATTAATTTCAGAAAACTTTGCTATAAATAAATATAAGTTTCCTAGCAAAGTGTCAATCCCGGAATAAAATTTCTTAATATGTAATAAGCTATCAATATTCCTAAAATGCTCCATAATAGTTTAGTATTCTTTCTAAAAATCTGTATATTCTTTCCGAAATATTCCATTACATATTGTACATATGATAGTATTAATATTATTAATAAAGTAACTGGTGCAATATTGTATCTGAGCGACTTTATAATATGTCCTTTTAACAAATATATTACACTTCTTGTATTCCCACAACTTGTACATAGATAGCCCGTTTTATTATAGAATAAACATTCAGGAAAATATCTTGTCATATAAATAATCTGATTTCTTAATAATATTATAGCTATACATAATATTGGTATTATAATTATTTTTAATCTATGTGTATTTTTCATAATCCACCATATTTCTTAGTAATATTTACTAGTATCATACCAGTATGTTTCTGATGTAACACCTGTGTTAATATATATAATCAAAAAAATTATCATAAGAATAATATAATCAAAGAAATTATCATAAGAATAATACTGACTATACTAGTTATAATTCCAGCTATCGCCATTCCTCTCCCTGACTTGTTTTCTCGTAACGAAATGCAACCGAATACCAAACCTAATATGGCACATATAATGGGTATAATCGGGATACAACTTATACATAATGAAACTATTCCCAAGACCATTGATGCAATCGCAAGACCACTCGTTCCTTTTTTCTCAATACTAGTTTCCATATTTTTGTAATCCATATTTTGCCTCCTCGATTTAGAAATATAGGTGTTTGAAAAATAAAAATTTTACAAACACCTACTTCCGAATATGCAACATATACATATTCAACTTAGAAATTTTATTATTTTTAATCTACAAATAGATAGTTAATGTCTTATTTTATTCCAAATTATCATTGTAACAATTGCTGACGACAATACCATTAAAAATATTCCTAATAGCGACATTGTTACTCCTGATATCGCCTTTTTTCTGCCACCATTGTTTTCTCTTAATGATATTACTCCTAATAGTAACCCTGCTATTGGAAATGACACACCGAAAACTCCTATTATTCCACATATACACACTGAAATAATTCCTAATATCATAGAACCTGTTGCAAGCGTTGTTGAATTTTCATTTTCCATGCTTATACATCTCCTTCTTATTTTCAAATAACAACCTTTACCTTTTTATGTATAATGATAATATTTTTCTCAAAAAAATATAAAATGTGCTATAATATAATAGCTTTTTTGTATTTTTTATTACAATATTCATACACTTAAATATTATAGCAATATTGTATTACGATATTTCGTAATTGTCAAGAGTTTTATTTCGTCATTTCGTAATATTTTGTAATACATAATGGAGATGCCATGGAATTTTATAAAAACCTCGAAAAACAATTGAAATCAAAGAATTTAACAGCATATCAGTTATCAAAAAATACCAGTATTTCTAACTCAACTCTTACAGATTGGAAGAAAGGAAAACTTCCCTCTTTAGAAAAAGTAATTGAATTAGTACGATATCTCGAAATATCTGCTGATGAACTTTTAGGAACAGACTACTCCAAAGAAACTACTGAAGATGAAGAATTATTACTCAGATATTTCAGAAATTGCGATACTGGAAACCAAAAGGTTCTGATTAATGCAGCCAAATCTATGCAAAAATCTGAGCAATAAATTAAAATTAGTGTTATAGTGCAAACTTAATTAATTATATTAATAACAAAAATGTGGTTGCGCCTTAACGATTAATAACCGTTAGAGCAACAACCACATTTATTTAATATACTAATCATTCTTGATTAAATTTTTGTTTTTATTTTATATTTATGTCTTAAAGAATTAAGTGTATAATCAGTATATTCAACAATTTTATCATTTTGCAACCTGCCAAGTACAATTCCCGGGTCTCTTCCAATTTGCTTTGCAAAGCTAACAATTGACTTTAAATCAAATTTATCATAACTTAAAAACTCACTATACTTATCATATGGTATCAATATATCTGCAGCATACTTATCAGCCGACTTTTCAATTTCTCCACTTTCTTTTTCAAATGAAATACCATAATCTCCATTAATAATATGACCTATTTCATGAAATAAGGTAAACCAGAATGTGTCGGCATATAATCTTCTGTCATTAACCATTAATAATACATTATCCCCAACTTTCTTTGTAGCACCATTTATTTTGGACCCTGAAATATTAGGCAAAATAACAAAAATTACACCTGCTTTTAAAAATGCATCATATATTAACGGATAAAATTCATTATGCTTTTGTGTAAGTGTTAATGCATATTTTATTACATCTTCAAAATCAGATTTATTAAACCTTGGTGCATCTACTTTTAATGCTTTATTTATGGCTATCTGTACCATTGCATTCGCCTTTACAGTATTTGATTCATTTAATTCACAAGTTGAACTTTTGAAACTTACAGCTAAATCACGTTTTTTCAATACAGAAAGTGTCGCAACATTAAGAAATTCTCTGACTTTCTTAATCTGCTCATCTTTTTTTCTTGGTAAATCCGGTAATCCAAAATTATCTCTGAAATAGTTATAATTAAAACTTTTAAAAACTTCTCTTTCTCTCTCTAATTCCTGTTCCGAGTTAAATTCTGCAATTAATGAGTCATACATACTCTGTAAGTTCAACCAGTAATTAACACTTGTACCTATCATTCTGGAAAGTTTCATTGCAATATCAATAGATAAACTTTGCTCTCCCCTAATTAATTTACTAAGATTCTTAGGTGTTGTATCTAATCGTTTTGCAAAATCTTCCTGTGTAAGTCCGCTCTCATCAATCAGTTCCTTAATATAATATCCCGGATGAAATGCAATTGAATCATTATATTCTATATAGTTACTCATAATGTTTGCTTACCTCCGTTATCTCGACTATTTTAACAATTTTAGCTATTTTATCTATATCGTATTTCTCAAATGGTTGTTCATTTTCATCTAATGGTTGTAAAATAATTCTCCACTGTTCCTTTCTTGTTTTGACATCCATTGCAAAATATCCCTCTAAGTTTCTTCTCTTTTTATTTTCTAACTTATGAAAATGATATTGTGGCTGAACAATAATATCTTGTAATGTTTCAGCAGCTTCTAATGCATTAATTCTTGCTAAAAGACTAATTGCTAACATTACATTACCACCAAGTAATTTTTTTGCTTCCTTTTCCTTATTACATTGCTCTTTGAGTTTAGCTGATGCATATTTTAACTTCACTCCTCTCCTCCTTTTTTCATATTACCTATCAGGTAATTTAAGTATATTCTTTAACCTATCATTTGTCAATAATAAATACTATTAAAGACTACAAATCACACTATAATTTGTAGCCTTTAATTGCTAATTATCTATATTTTATTTTCAATATATAGCATATTCTAATCATTAAAATCACTATTATTAATTAATGCAACTATATTCGCTAATTTTGCATATGTGTATTTATCTTCACTTAATACGGGTCTTTCGACCAATTCCTCGTGAAGATACTCTATACCGCCTCTTACATACGAATTAAATAATTCCATATTCTCCTGTACTTCTTCTACTGTCTTTGGTCCGCTAAAAGCTCTTTTGATTCTTTCCTCCTTCGTAAGTTCTATAGAATCATCAAGTAATAATACCATTTTCATTATATGTAATAAATCATGTCTCACATTATTTAACTGTGTCAATTGAATATTTCTTACATCACCTTTATCCTCTTCAACCCTTTTCTTTAGTTTTAACCCAATTACTGCGGCTAATGGATATAATTCATATAATGTTCTTATATATGATTCCTGGATATTATTCTGTTTCCACAATTCGTCTAAGTATGTGGCATGTTTTCCACTTATTTTAACATCACTATTAAAATATTGAAGTTTTATATTTTCATTCATTTATCGCGCCTACTTTCTCACAATTCTTGCACTGTTTTCTTCCGGTTCCTTTTCAACCTCATATTTATAATCAGGCAATGTATATTTTTCAAGTCCTGATGCTGTCCAGTCTTTATCAAGCATAAATATTATGACCTGCTCTGCCGCTTCTGGCAGAACACCTGCTACTAAACCAATATTTTTATCACTAAGTTTTGAAAAAGGTCCATCTAGGACTAATGGAAGATTTAATACATCGCTTTGTTTAAGAGTCTCATTATCTTCTTTCTTCTTTTTCTGAGCCAGTTCTAATATACTTACAATGAATACAAAATTACGTGCTATTATCTCTCCCTCTGACAGATTGAACTCTTCTATCTTCATTCCGTCATTTCCAAGCTTATGATAATATAAATGTAATTTATAATCATCTTCCATCTGTGCATATTTCTCTTTCTCATTAAACATCTCTTCGAACTTCTGCTTAATAATTGCATTTAATTCTCCGACTAATGGTTCTTCACGTTTTTTCAAAATGTCAGTTACCTCGTCATATAGTGCCTCTGCGTAATCTATCATTCGTTGTATTCTACGATTTTCCAATGTATTAGCCGTTTCTTTTTTTTCTTCCTGTTCTAATCTTTTTAATTTCATCCTTGCACTTTCAATATTTCCCTCACGCCTTGCTATTTCATTAGAGGCATCTGTCATTCTCCTCTTGTTGGCTTCCATTCTTCTTCGTTCATCTTTAAAATTAATTTTCGTATCAATCCTTTCCTTTAAGTCTGCCATTTCCTTTTTCTCATTATCCAACTCCACAATCGTTCCCTCTATATTCTCCGCCTTATCTTCAATATCTTTTGCGAATTCAGAAATATTATTTTTCCACATTTCTAATATAGTCTTGTATGAATTAATTTTTGTAGAATTAACATTTCCTGTAATTTTATTTCTTAATGCATTTAAGTTCTCAATTTCCTTTTCTGTAATCTCATTACCACATATACACTTCTTATTCTCAATAAGATAATCAATTGTATCAGTTGTTATATCAGGAATTGTATTAATGTCATCCTTTTTATCTTCATCATTTTCAAGAATATCATTAATGTCACTTAACATCGACATTGTAAAATATTTATAACCATCTTTACTGAATTCTTTAATGATATCTGCATAATTTGATTTTATAATTTCTTCACTTTTATTAGCCGATTTTTCTACTTGTTCATATCTTCTTTGTTCCTCTTCTATCTTTTTATTTGAATTTAGGATTTCTTCTGCTTTGTTAACTTTTTCTCTAAATTCTTTGTAATCTTTTTCTTGTTCTTCCTTCTCTTTTGACCACTTTTCTATAAGTGTTTCCTGTTCTTCTATTTGTCTTTTTATATCATTAAATTTAGTACTGCTTCCACTTATTCTTTTTTTCAATTGTCTTATAAGACATTTAGACCTGTCATTTAATAATTGCTCTTTCATTTTTACTAACGGAGTTATTCCCATTAATGAACTTATAGACTTCTTTAGTTCATTATTAGTTGTCTTTTCATCACTCCATTTTTCACCATCGAAGAAGAAATATGCTGATAAATCTTTTGGAAATAAAAGTTTTATCGTATCTTCTGCCTTACCTTTTTCTTCACTTTTAGAGCTGTCATTATCTTTCCAGTCACTCCATCTTCCATCTTTTTCTTTACTTTTGAACCATAGTTTTTCTTCAACTAATTTAGATGTCATACTTGGAAATTTTCTTGCATATTTTGCTTCTCTTCTGAAAATATATGACATATCTTCATCTATAATTTCCAGTTCAACTGATACCGATGCATCATCGATACTTCCAAGTCCTGCTAATACATCTTTATTTAAGAGTATTGTATTTCTCTGCGTACCATATTTTGTATCGATTATCTCTCCATAAAGTCCCCAACGAAACGCCTGTGCTAATGTAGTTTTACCAAATGTATTCTCACCCATAATGACCGTTACATTTTTCTCATCATCACAAGAGAATTCTATCTCATGTTCACCTTTATATCTCATAAAATTGTTTATCTTAATTCTCTTAAATTTCATGCTGCTGTTCCTCCTTATCAACTATTTTTCTAATCTCTTTTTCTATAATTTTTATCATAGCATCATCATCATACTTATTAGTTCGAAGATTATTACCCTCATACATTCTAATCAGGTTGAATAAATAATCTAATTTTTCCTTATCTACGTTGTTCTCATTCATCTGTATCTTCCTCCTTTAATCTTTCCATTTCTTCATCTAAATCAAGATATATATTATAGGCTTCCTGTATTGTATCTATCGCATCAAAGCCTTCTCTTTTATTTATTGCAGATTTTGTGAATTCCTGAATTCTTAACATTTCACCTACAATAATCCCTTTATCTTCTTCATAATTGTCACTATGAATCATCGAAAATGGTCTTGGCAATGTAATAAAATCATATATTATTGCAATATTTTTTCCTTTTGCTTTCCTTAGAAGTCGTCCTCGCCTTTGAATAAATTCTTTCGGATTCTGACTACTTGCCAGAATAAAAGCCTTCTGAATATTAGGAATATTTACGCCCTCATCAAGACATCTGATTGCTGTTAAAACCTGATACATTCCTCTGTCAAAACATTGCTTTATAGTTTCTCTTTCATATATGTCTTCATCAGCCGTAAATTTATGTACACTCATTCCTAATTCGTCTTCTATCATTTTATTAACTAATAATATTTGCTTTTCTTCTTCATCTGTATTTTCGTCTATTACTTTTGTTGCTCCGCAATATACCAGAATATGTGAATCATCACGATATTTTTCCATATATTTTTTTAGAAGTCCTATTTTATCTTTTGCACCTGCAATAATTCTTCTTCGTTGAAATGCTTTTAGTTTACCTACTTCATTTAGTTTCCTTTTACCATTTTTATTTACATAACATTTACTCATTTCCTTAGTAATTCTTATATATTCACTTAATTCCTCATCAGATAAAAATGAATAAATTATATGATATTCATACTGGCATAAATTACCTTCTTCAATAGCTCGTTCTAACGGATATTCAATACACCTGTCTTTAAAATATCTAAATATGGCATCTGTCCCTGATTTATCTCTATGCCTTTCTATAGTTGCTGATAGAGCCAGACGATATTTAATATTTTCATTAAGACATTCCACCATACCTTTCGAGCCAACATTATGTGCTTCATCTACAACTAATAATATGTTTTCATCACATGTAAAGTTCTTGAAAATGTTCTGAAATTTTTCACTTTTAAAAGTATCATTTGTAGTAATACAGATATATGGTTTTTTTAGCAATTTGAATCTTTTATTGGCATCAATTAAATGTTTATACCATTCTTTATCCTTTGATTGCCCGTAAGCTAATATAGGATTCGTTCCCCACTTAACTAAATCTTCCTCCCATTGAGTTATCAGATGTATATATGGACAAATAATGTATACAGCAACGTTATTGTCTAATTCAGTTGCCAGATACTCTATGCTTCCCAATGCCGTAATAGTCTTTCCTGTACCTGTTGCCATATCATATATTCCTGTAAAGCCCTGCTTTTTCCAATTAATAATTGCCTCTCTCTGGTAATCTAACAATTTAATCGTATCAGGTATCTTAATAAATACATTTTTCTTTAATCTGTTAACTCCACTTCCAAACTGTTTTTCATCAATTTTATAATCTATATCTCCACACCTGTAAGCCAGTAATTTATCTATTATAATCTTAGGAAATGGTATTACCTTTAACTTACTTGTATTATCTTCTAAGAGTCTCTTGAAATTACTTTCCATTTCATCTACATATTCTTTTTGCTCGGCAGAGTTGCAATCAGAAAATACCGTAATTAATTCAAAGTTATTTTCAAACCCATTTTCCGAATCATTCATTGAACCTGAAAAAGCTATTTGGTCTCCTGCTTCATCATAGGCTATGCCAAATTTCTCATGATAAATATTTATTCCATTATCATCTTCCATAAATGCAATTTTGAAATTCAATACACCGTTTGCCACTAAAGTAGCTACTATATTAAGTCTTTCCTTTGCAAACTCATCTATTGGATTAGTAAGCGATACATCAAGTGCTTCTACAAATGCCTTTTCCTTTGTTTTATATCCTAAATTAATTGCTTCTATGTCCTCTTTACTCAATTTTGGAGAACATATGACCTCTATTTTTCCGCCATTTCTCTCCATAGCAGCTAAACCCACAGATAACATTTCTAATGAAGTAGTTGAGAAATATCCAACTGCGCGTCTGTATAGCTTTGCATTTTCTAAAAGCGGAACTAAAAAATCTAAAGCTACATTATCATTCATATCTGAACGATACATACGCTTACATTTCATATCCTTGAACATCTTCGTACCTCCTAATCTACATTCTCTATCGTTTCTACAACATATTTTCTACAATTCCTCTAACGCATCTATAAGACTTTCAATATCCTCTTCTGTCGTATATCTTCCGATACTCGCTCTTACTGTACCTGCATATTCTTCGCTATGAAGCCACTTATGGATATACGGTGCACAATGATAACCTGTCCTTACTGCAATATCAAAATCTTCATCTAGAATTTTTCCAACCTCATCAGCCTTATAACCCTTTACATTGAAGGATACAATTGCGATATGATTATGCATATTTGCAGGAAGATACAATTTTATATTTCTGTTTTTCTTTAATCCGTCTATAAGCTTGTCTGTCAATTTTTTCTCGTATTTGTACACATCTTCTATCATATTATGTTCTATATTATCCAGTGCAGCACTTAGTCCCGCTATGGCTACGATATTGTGGCTTCCAGGCTCCTGACCGACAGTTATCTCCTCCGGCATATAAAGATTAAGCGAGTCACTTCCTGTTCCACCTGCTATGTATGGTGCTAATTCATATTTATTATTAGTTATAAAGCCTGCTGCCCCAAATGGACCATACAGACTTTTATGGCCTGCAAATGCTATGAAATCAGCATTTATAAAATGGCTATTTGCTCTATCTTCAATAATTTTCACAAGTCCTAATGATTGTGAAGCATCTAATATATTAATTGAGTTATATTCCTTACCATACTCAAAGATACTCTGTACCGGTAAAATATATCCTGTAACATTACTTATATGATTACAACATATTAAAGTCGGAGGCTCCATTGCAAAATCATATTTCACCTTATCTAAGTCAATCTCTAATGTCTCCGGATTAATTGGAAGTTCACGTATTATTAATCCCCTGTTTATGCTTTCCCTTTTATCCTTAAGTAAAGCCAGAGTTCTTGCAACTGCATTGTGTTCATATGGAGATACATATACAACTGCATCATTTTTAGAATTAACTGCCTCTAACCCATTTATAATCTGATTTAGTGCAATCGTTACCGAGGGAGTAAATACAACATTGTGACAATCTCCGTATACCAGATTCACTATTTTATCTCTTGTATTCTCAAGCAGCTCATTTAATTTTCTTGCAGCCTTATATGAACCTCTGCCAGTATTAAACGCACAATTACGGTTAGTTCTGTCCATTATCTCATAGACTTCCTCTGGTTTTGGATATGTAGTTGCGGCATTATCTAAGTAAATCATTTTTAGCACTTCCTTTACTTCAACATCTGCTCTAATATCTTTATCATTGCTGAAACTTTCTCATTCATTTCAAGTGAATCACCAAATTCATTAATTGTTGATTCGACTGCATTAATAAGATAATCACTTACACCATCATCATCAGGCTTGTTATAATATTTCTCTACAATTTTTCCATTAGAATCTGTGAATACTATCTTCTGCTTTCCGTCAGTATTTTCTAAGATATCATTTATTTCAGAGGCTTCGTCAATTATTTCCTTTAACGCTGTAAGATATCTCTCTTCGCAGCTATCGTCCCAGTTCTCTACATACATACCGATAAGATTATGTGAAATCTCTGAAATAATAACTTTATTATTGTGTGTTTTCAGCGAATTAAGCAGCATAATAAACTGATTAAGTCTCTGGCTTACTACTGAACTTGATACCTTTTTCTCCACTGAATCATTCCAGTTCATAAGCACTCTGTATAAATCATCCCGTTTTGCACCACCAAATAATTCCTTAGTGGCTTTTTCAAGTTGCCTATACTTTGTATCAATAAATCCATCGAGTTTTTGCTTCATCCTTCTAACATCTTCTACTAATTCTTTATATGAGAAATCTCCTTTTGCTCCGAGAATATCAGGAAGCTCTTCTAACAGATAATCTCTTGGATTAATATCTGCTCTTTTTAAAGATTTAATAAACTTATTGAGTTTATTATTAGAATATTTACTTACAAGTGTATATTGTGGTAAACCTCTTGCCCATTTCTGAATAAGCTGCATAGTTATATTCATTTTGTCATATCCTGCTTCAGAATATGTCTCTACATCACCGCCAAATACATAATATAAACGTTTGCCATATTCTTCTTTATCATACCATCCACGTTCTACCAACATGCTGTATTCATAAGGCTTATCACAGATATTATTTAATGTCGTTCCATTAAAAGATACCTCTTTATCATGGTAATAGATAACAACTGCTCTTTTAATACAGCTTATTTCATTAGCAATATAGATAGGTATAACTCCCTTTCTTGCACCGATATTTTCACCTTGCAGCCTGTCAAATAATTTTCCAAAACTTACTTTTTTACCATTGCATTTTTCTACAAAATCGCCGATTATACCATACACACATATTGTTCCGCTGTCATAAATTCCTTTTTTAACGGCTCTGTAAATAGTCGCTTCAGGACTTGTCCCTGTTTCATACTTAGTAACGTCACCATTTGTGAGAATTTCATCGATAATCTTAATTCTGGCTTTTCTTATTGGAGCAGAAAGTGTATTTTTATTAATCATCTCATTATTGATTTTAGGCGCATTATTATAGTAATTACTGCATATCCGACTTAATAGTCTGTTAAAGCCCACCTCTGAATATACATCTTCTATGTTTTCTAATGTAGTGTATGTTACTATAACTGACCTCTTATATTCAGGCATAAAATTATATTTTACAATTTCATTTACCTCATAAATTAAATCCTGAATATACAATTCTAATTCCTGCACTAATGCCTTATTACTTTCAATAAATTCATTATCACCTGACAATTCCCTTGCTGCCATATATTTCTTAATATAGCTATAACCTGTAAATGCATATTTTGAACATAATACAACAATTCTTTTATCCGCTAATTTCTTAACCTTTTCCTGTACCTTGCTAATATCTGCAATTTTATCAGAAATAATCATAATGATTTTGCCGTCAGCAAATCTGTCCTTGAATAAATACTCAGAATTGCTAATCTTCATAAATGTATCTTCTGTCATAAATTCATATGAAAAATATCTTGTCATCGTATATTCCATATTATATTTCTTAGGAAGTACATATTCTTCTTCCATAATCCTGCTTATTACAAGACATTCGTCCACATTATCATACTTTGAATAAGCAATATTCTTTATCTCATTTTCTAAATCAATCCCGATATTAATTTTGAAATTATACGAATTAGTCCTGTTTCTCCATACAATTATATTTTTAGTTTTCAGACTGTTTACTGCCTGTTCAAGTAATGCGTTGCTTATTCCAAGTGAGAGTCTTATCGCGTTATCATTTACACTTACTTCATCATTCCCACTGCACATTTCTAATAATGCAACTGTCTTTATTACCTGCTTCTCGAGTAAATCTTCTGTCTGGTGTAATGCATAGTCAGCCCTTAACCATTCATTGTGAATCTTCTGGTTATCGTGTTCATTCATAAATATATTTTCAAAATAATCATAGATTGCATCGGCACCAATAAACATTCCGGTATTATCATTAGTATTAATTATATCTGTTAAAGAATGTCCCTCATTTCCTGATAAGAATGTGAATATACTTCTCTCATTCTGTGCAACTTTTTCACTTATATTGCTAAGAAGCCATACTGATAAAGGTGTAAGCGGATAACAGCCGACACCCATAATCTCATTAAATTTATCCTTATCAAATATATTCGAAAATATCTTCATCTCAAATGTCTTATCAAGAATATCTTCGTATAAATCATAGTCACTTCGTGCATGTAGATATTTATCTAATTCTTTTTCATCTTTACATATAACCTTTGAAATAACTTCGTAATTATTTCTTGAGGACACCACGTATCGTATCTCTCTTAATCGTCCTTCAACTCCCCTGAATTCATTAATTACACTTTTATCTATTCTGTTGCCATATTCTTTTATGCTCTTATGTGCCACAAATGTAATATGTATCTGGCTTTCATCTGACCTGTTAGCAAGCTCGCACATATCCTGCAATAACTTCATATCATTTGCAAAGCCATCGACTAAATGTCCCTCGATAAATTTACTGAATTCATCAAATACAATAAAAATACCTGAATAATTGTAGTCTTTACATAATTTATCAGCTATTTCCCTGTATATAGTTACTACATCTTCCTGAATCAATGGATTAAATTCATTACCCGAAGTCAGAATCGCATATATTTTCTTGAACTCATTAAGTGTTTTCTCCCTGCAGCTTCTAAGATTAAAGCAGAAAGCTTTCTCATTAGTATCTATAAGTTCTTTAAATTTCTCATATGTATCCTTATATTCTTTCTTCCATTTTAATATAACTTTAATAGCTTCTTCATAATACGAATCGACAACTATATCCTTAATGCCTGCTCTTTCTAAAGCCTGATTTAATGCAATTTTAAAGGAAATCTGTAATGATTCGCCAGGTGAAATGATAACAGGAAGAAATGGTCTGTCAGCATGTGAAAGTTTAGATATCAAGTCTAACAATAAATGCGACTTCCCCTTTCCATAAGGTCCGACAATTATCGTAGCTCTTCCTGTGTGTTTATTCTTTATTGAATTAATGTATTCATTCTCAATTAACATAGAAGATTCAGTGGCAATATACTTGCCTACCTTATTCTCATTTCCAATATCTAACTGAAGATTAATAGATTTCTGAAAATTATTATCTATCTTTATGATACTTTGTAACTCACTCATTAAATTCTCCTAACCGTTGTAATATTCATTCAGAATGTCTGTATCTGACATCTCTTTAGTAAGATAAATCATATCAAGTCCTGCCGTTCTATTTAAGATAATATATTCATTTTCTGCCAATTTATCCAGATATTCATACACATCATTTATTTTAAGATTCAGTAATGCCTTTAAACCATTATTACCATAAGTCGCATCACTGATATTAATACTTCTGTCATCTTTACTATTTATCATTCTATTAAGTATGAATAGAACAACTTTTTCGTCAAGTTTGTCTATGTCCGGCACAGTCTTTTTATACTTAAGATTATTCTTAGTAATTAGCCTAAGTCTTGTAAAAGGACTTATCGTATTCTCTTCCGGATCATAATTCTTACATCTTACTTTAGAATACATATTAAGTATTCCGGTACAGTCATCCGCTAATGATTTCTCAGAGAATTCATCTGTTCCAATAACATTCGCAAGATGATTAGACATAATTCTTATCATATCCTCTTTAGTAAATTCTTCAAGATTACCTGCATTAAAGAACAGATTCCATATGGTTGCTTTCTCGAAATTACTTGCAATATTTATATGTAATATCCATAGGGTAAATATATCCTCAATATATCTGTCATTTTCATATATACATTCACCTAAGGCTGTCCTTTTATAACTGTATTTCACATCTTCTTCTATCAAATCAGAAGCAAGCGCCCAGTATTTAACAGCCTTTGCCATATTAGCACCCACGCCAAGTGTATCTGCACCATAGTTTAATGAAAACATTTTAGGTTCAGTCTCTATTAATCTGAGTGCTTTACTAAGCCAGCCTTCTCTAGGCATAAATGATTCATGACCTTTTAACTTGTATTTCATATTTTTCACACTACCTCTTAATCGCTAATACTTTTCTCATATAACAGCCACCCACAAAGTGACCTACACATTCGCCACAATGTTTACACCTGTCATTATCAATTCTATAATTAATTCTTCCGTCTTTATCCTGACTAATCTTAATCGCATCATGACGGCATACTGCCTCGCATGCAAGACATGCCATACACATCTGGTATTTCGTTATCTGACACTTTATCTTCTCTTCTGCGTTTTTAATATTTCTAGAGCCGGCAATTCTATGATTGACAATAATTACCTTTAACTGGTTACTTCCGACTCTTCCCTGAATTCTAAGCAATACATTCCCATTATGGCCGAGTACATAGACTTCTCCAAGTCTCTTATTACCCATCTCGTAATTAAGCTCGCCAAATGGCTTAAATAATTCAAAGAATTCTTCCGTTATATTCTTCTGTAATTCATAGTTAAACGCATTCTCTTCTAATGCACATGGTGCAAATGAGACAACCGAAGTCTTGGCATACTCTATGCCATTTCCACCCTGTCTTGCTTTCCATTTACCGCTGTCTATATATACTTCTGCATCTTTCTTGCCGATATTCCTGGCAAATTCAATCAGCATATCTCTGAAATGAAAATATTGCTCAGGCATATGAATCTTAGATAAGAAACCCGACCAGTCACTATTATTGGGACAACACCAGCAGCCAACCCTTGCATAGCCTAAACGGTATGCATTGTTAAAATTAACCTTTGCGGTAAGCATATACAACCATACATCAAAATCAAACCAGTCAATTATAGGCGAAACTGTCCTCTGCTTCGCAATCTTTGGACTATCTGATTCTCTGTCGTATTTGCTTCTGCTTGCCGATTCGCTTCTCCTTATCCCATAAAATGTCAGTATTCTCTTCTTATTCTTGAAGAGAATATCTATCCTTCTAGAGATTGCTCCCGTCTTAAATATCGTGCAGCACCATCTCATTACTCTGCTCGGAGGTCCTATCTGCTTACACAATTCTTCAAAATCTTTATCCTTATTTCTCGAAGAAATAAGCGGAGTCTTAGGGTGTTCTTTTTTAAATTCCTCCACATATTTCATCGTCTCAGGGAATTCTAACGTCGTATCTCCGAAAATATGCAGAATTCTCGGCGTACTAAGTGCTTTCATTACTAAATCTGATGTTACCGTAGAATCTTTACCTCCACTAAAAGATACAAACATCTCATTTAAATCAAAACCTGCTGCTTTATCACGGATATAAGACATTGCTTCTTTCGTTATGTAGTTATATCTGTCTTCATTTGCATGTATGAACTTTGCTATAATTTCATTAAAATATTCATATGTATTATCAACTGACAAACGATTATATTCATTTCTCACATAATTATCATCAAGCTCCATAAGTTTTTTAACAGATACATTTATCCGCTTACCATCTGCATAATAATTATTACCAGTACCATTCCATACAGATGATTTTATATAAGCAAACGGTTTTCCCAGGGCTATCTCGATTAACAGTCTCTCTTCTGGAAATACCGGTCTTACATCTGAAGTAAGCCTCCTCAAGTGACTGCCACATATAGGACATTTATCTTCATAAACAGGGACATTACACTTATCACACCAATAGATTACGGACTGTACTTCTGTTCTCTCTCCACAAATATTACATATACTTTCCTTAGCCTCTATATTATCTCTTACACACCAGTATTTAATCACTTTAACCTCCGTTCAGGATTACCTGTATCCACAAATCTGTTCGGCTGTATATTCAAATATTCACACAGACTAAGCAGCTCTGTAGCATTCAGCTTTCTGCCCTCACTTATGATTTCATCTACTGATATGCCTGTATATTCATTTATCTGGCTTAATGAAATATTGTTATTAACTATGTATTCATATATATGTTTAGTTACACTCTTATCAAACATAGGCAGAATTTCCTTTTCGTTTCTTTGTTCTAAAGAATTATTCTTATCTTTTTCTTATTATATTCTTGTTTAGATAGAATTTCAATAAATATTTTCTTTTTCGACAATACATTTCATTGACACCACCAAAAAGCTGGATTATTATACCTTAAGAAGCTTTATTTGAATGAAAGGTTTACAGTATATAATATGAAGAATCCAAAAATCGGTTTAATGTTGAGATATTATAGAAAATTAAGAAATATGTCTGTGAGTGAGGTAGCTGAATCTCTTGCTGAAAATGATATAAATGTTGCAATTAAGACTATATATGGCTGGGAAAATGGAACTACACAACCCGATGCTGATACCCTGCTATTTCTCTGTAAAATTTATGGAATAGAAAATATCCTGGGAACATTCGGATATAAAACACCTGATACAGATCCAATAATATTAACGACTGCTGAGAAGAGATTAATAAAAAAATACCGCAGTATGCCTGAATTGCAATCTGCGGTTAATAAATTACTTGATATATAAAATGATATTAAAATAATATATAATAAGCTATACAGCTATAACTCAATATATAAAATAAAAGAAGAAGCATAAACTTTTGTTATGCTTCTTCTATTTTTGCTGTAATCTCTTTAAGACTCTTATCAAACTCTTCTTCTGATGAATTATTAAATATTAATAATGTTCCAGGATCATTAGGGTCTTCAAGATTAGTTGGTATTGTAAAGTTCACATTCTTAATATATTCATACCAATGTGTCAACTTCCATGTATCTCTGTCTGATGCTCTGTCAATCATTCTCTGATGGCATACCTCTGGATCTGTTCTAACCCAGACAACAACTAATTTAGCACCTTTCTTCTTAAGCTCTTCTTTAAGTCCTTTTATGTACTCATCATCTCTGATTTCACTTGTAAATGGTGCATTTATTAATACTGTGTCTTCATATGTTAATGCTTCCATTGCAAGAGCCATAATAGCTTCATATTCATAATCTCTGATTTCTGCATTAAAGAAATCACTACTTCTGTTATATGGCTGGTTAGCTACCTTGAAAATCTGCTTACTAAGACAGATAAGTGTATCTTTATCAAGATATACAACATGGCTTAAAGCTTCTGCTAACTTCATTGATACAAATGTTTTTCCACAAGCTGGTGGACTTGTCACTAAAATAAGTTTCTTCATAATGTCACCTTACCTAATAATATGATATATGTAAAATTTTATTTAACACACAAAACGAATTAGGGTACATCGACCCTAATTCGCTATATTATATCATTACTTTGTGAATAAGACAACATTTTTATATCAAATAATATCTAAATATTTTATGAAATTTATAACTATTCTCCTGCTTTTATTTCTCTTATTATTTTTCTTATAGGAAGTACAAATGTAGGTGATACTGATAATTCATCAATTCCCATCTTAATGAATTCTTCTGTAAGTGTTGTATCTGCACCTAATTCGCCGCAGATTCCTACCCAGCAATTGTTCTTATGTCCATTTTCCACAACCATTCTGATCATTCTTAATATAGCCTCATGGTGTGAATCATAGATATCATCAAGTTTAGAATTCTGTCTGTCAATTGCAAGTGTGTATTGTGTCAAATCATTTGTTCCAATGCTAAAGAAATCTACTTCTTTTGCGAGCAAATCACTTATCATGACGGCAGCTGGTGTCTCTATCATTATGCCTAACTCCACATCACCCACTGTAATGCCCTGACTTATAAGTTCTTCCTTAACCTCTGCAACGATTGCCTTAATCTGTCTTACTTCATTTACCGATATTATCATAGGAAACATTATTGAAATATTTCCATAGGCACTAGCTCTTAATAATGCTCTTAACTGTGTCTTAAAAATATCCTGCTGTTTCAGGCATATTCTTATGGCACGATATCCCATTGCCGGATTATCCTCTTTATCAAGTCCAAAATAATCTACCTGCTTATCAGCTCCAATGTCTAATGTACGGATAACAACCTTCTTTCCTGCCATATTCTCAGCAACCGCTTTATAAGCTTGAAATTGCTCGTTCTCTGTTGGAAATGTATCATTTTCAAGATATAAAAATTCGCTTCTGAAAAGTCCTATTCCATTTGCATCATTTTTAAGTACATTTGCAACATCTGCCACACTTCCGATGTTTGCATATAATTTAATATGTTTTCCATCAAGTGTCACATCTTCTTTTCCTTTAAGAGACTGTAACATTTCTCTGTCTTTGGCAATCTTTTCCTGTCTTTCTTTCATAACCTTAATTGTAGCTTCATCTGGTTCAAGGATAAGTTCTCCATTGTAACCGTCTACAACCGCCATCTTACCATTCCATTCCCTGTCAATCTTGATTCCGATAAGTGCAGGAATATTCATAGTTCTGGCAAGTATTGCTGTGTGCGAATTAGATGAACCCCCTTCTGTAACAAATGCAAGTAATTTTTCTTTATCCATCTGTACTGTTTCACTTGGAGCTAAATCATTTGCAACTACGATAACCGGCTCATCTCCAAGAATATTTTCACTGCTTCTTCCTGCTAAAATATTTAAGACTCTCTCTGAAATATCCTTAATATCTATTGCCCTTGCCTGAAAATATTCATCATCCATTTCCGCAAACATTTTAGAAAAATTATCACTAGTTGTAGCAACAGCATATTCGGCATTAACGCCCTGCGAAGTTATAATATTTTTTACTGAATCATTATAATCATCATCTTCTAACATCATTGCATGTACTTCAAATACTGCCGCATTCATTTCTCCGACTTCTTTTACGGCTTTTTCATAGATGGCATTCAATTCTTCAATTGCCTTTTCCTTAGCTTTATTATATCTTGCAATTTCTGCATCAGTATCTTCAACCTTATGTCTGAAAATCTGAACACCATCTTTTGAATAAAAAAGTATTTTTCCTATTGCAATTCCATTAAATATTGATTTTCCGGTAAATTTCTCCATATGTTCACACCCTTGCCTTTCATATTACAGCTCTTACAGATTAGCCTTAAAAAACTCTTCAATTTCTGCACAGGCTGTTTCTTCATCTTCTCCTTCAACACTGACTGTAACTTCTGCACCATTTTTAACTCCGAGACTCATAACCGCCATTAACTTTGATGCATCTGCTGATTTACCATTTGCTTCAATTGTAACCTTAGAAGCATACTTCTTAACCTCCTTAACAAGTAAGCTTGCTGGTCTTGCGTGAATTCCAACTTCATCTGTAATTACATAATTAAATTTTTTCATAATTGTCACCCTGCGCTTTTGCGCCCTTTCTTTTTTTATTTTATATTTAAGTCTCTTTCCTGTAATCATCTTATGACTTCAGGCTTTGAACTTTGAAAACCTTAATAATCCTGTTATATTAAAATACCCAAAAAACCGGCAAAATATTATATTATTATAATTAATGCCAGTCTCTTGGGTTTTGCCTGCTTTACCAGTAACAATCCTAGGCGGACTGATTTTGATTTTACTATTTTCTTACGTTGGCTTTTTATAAGTTATTTTTCTTATATGTATTGTCAGATACATAAGTTCTTCGTCAGGAAGTATAAAATTGAGTTCCTTGTCCACAAATAATGCAATTCGTTTCGCACATTTGTATTCATCTGCATATTTCCTAGTTATCATCTCAAATAGTTCTTCATCTTCTTCACCATGCGTCTCATATCCGGTCCCCGTAAATAATCTGTAGGTCAGATATTTAAGATGGGTAACAAATCTTGAATAATATTCAGATTCTTCATCAAGCTTTATCTTAAAATGATATTTAACTATATTCATACAATTCTGAATCATCTTAGTTATCATCATTGTCTGATTCATATTTGTATTATCTAATTCAGCATTTACAAAATGCATCGCTATTGATGCCGCCTCATCCTCTGGCAGTTCAATACCAAGCTCTGACTTTATCATCTCTAGAGACTTAAGACCTATCTGGTATTCGAGCGGATAAAATTTCTTAATCTCAGTTTTTAGCTGATTGCTCATATTCTGATTCTTATGAAATCTGTCTATCGCAAAATTAATATGATCTGAAAGTGTCACATATATGCTTCTGCTTAATTTAGTAGTTATTATATCGTATGCATACTTTATAATTTCAGTTGTAAGCCGTAAATGTTCAATAGGCATATTCTCGATTATTTCCTGAAAATGTTTAGATTCTGTATTACTGTCAAGTCTAAATATCTTCTCCACCTTGGATTCATCTACTTCTTCGCCTGCTTTTCGTCCAAATCCAAGACCTTTGCCCATTAAGACCAGTTCTCTTCCTTTATCATCTAATGAGCTTATAATATTATTATTCAGTACTTTTTCTATCTTCATTTTGTCCCTCCCGGCAAGTTAAAGCCGAATTATAATATTACTTTGTAAATATGGAGCATTTTTATTTTAAAGTAAATAAAGTAAGTATGAAGTATTTTCTTTAAAATAAAAATAACCATACATCGAATATAAAAGGATACTCTTATTTTCAAATGATGGTTATGCCTGCCTGACCAGTTACACGCCTTCTTTACTACTAACTTAAGTTTAATATATAGCGTGTAAATTGTCAATATTTTTATGTATTTTTGTATATTTTAAACGTAAACTTTCTTATAATTTATGCAATATATACAAATTACGGGATATTAAGTTAGATATGAATTCAATATCTTTGTAAAAACAATATATCAATTAGTTTATCCACTATTTTGCTATAGCATTTTCTATTCTTACCAATGCCTCATTTAATACACTTCGTGGGCAGGCTACATTTATCCTCTGGAAACCTCTTCCACAATCACCAAATATCTTACCGCTGTCTAACCATAATTTAGCTTTATTAATTATTATATTGTCTAATTCATCTGCATTTATGCCTGTTCCTCTGAAATCAAGCCATACAAGGTAAGTTCCCTCTATATCAATCATTTTTACACCATGCATTTTCTCTTCTACGAATCTTCTTGTAAATTCTACATTTTCCTTGATATATTTAAGCATTGCCTGATACCATTCTTCGCCATCCTTATATGCTGCCTCACAGGCTACAAGTCCCATTACTCCAAGCTGACTAATTCCTGCTGCATCTAACTCTTTTCTATATCTGCTTCTTAGTGTACTATTTGGAATAAATATATTAGATATCATCATACTTGCTAAATTAAATGTCTTACTAGGTGATGTACAGATAATACTTATATCTTCAAATTCTTTTTTGATATTTGCAAATACTGTATGTTCTCCTTTTAAGATAAAATCATTATGTATCTCGTCACTTACCACGATTACATTATGTTTTACACATATATCACCTAATCTTGTTAATTCTTTCTCGCTCCAGACACGTCCAACAGGATTATGTGGATTGCAAAGCAGGAATAGCTTAATATTTTCATTTACAATTTTATTTTCAAAATCTTCAAAATCAATATGATATCTGTTGTCTTCTCCAAGATATAATGTGTTGCTTACAATATTTCTTCCGTTATCAGAAATTACCTCTGAAAAAGGATAATATACAGGCTGCTGAATCAGAACATTATCTCCCGGATCAGTAAATGCCTTGACAGCCATAGCTAACGCAAATACAACACCCGGTGTCTTAATCAACCATTTCTCTTCTATATTCCATTTATGATGTCTTACCTGCCAATCCTTAACTATTTCAAAATATGGTATCTGAACCTCACTGTATCCAAAGATTCCCTCTTTAGCACGTTCCACTAACGCATCTTCTATATATGAAGATGTCTCAAAATCCATATCCGCAACCCAAAGCGGCAATACATCTTCAGGCATACCTCGTCTTTTTGCAAAATCATATTTTAAACATCTTGTATTCTTTCTATTAATTATTCTATCAAAATTAAGGTTTCTTTCTGCCATATTATCCTCCATTCCGCAGATACTTATTTATTTTTATATAATGATATCAGCATTTTATTTCCTATTACTTTACTATGATTATATATTACCAAATAACTTATTATTTGTACAGTATTATTAAGATTGAATTTCTTAATAATAGCCGAAAGATTCCTATAAAATAAAAGAATACAGAATGTCGCTTGCGACATTCTCCGCCTGCGGCGGGTTGCTATAGCAACATTTTCTACTCCGCCGCAGTGCGATCCTGCGGAGCGTTTTTTGCTTACCAGGACAATTTCAATGAATCAACGAAATTTCCTGGTAAGCAAAAAAGACAGGCAGATTATTCTGTCTATCTTTTTGCAAAAAAATAAGCGCGAGACGGGACTCGAACCCGCGACCCCGACCTTGGCAAGGTCGTGCTCCACCAACTGAGCCACTCGCGCAATGTGTATGTGCTATTAAGCACATTTGGTATTTTACTATACCTAAATATATTTGTCAACAGTTTTTTTATTTTTCTATATTTTTTGTATATTTTTTGTATATTTTTTTTATGAAATTATCCATAATAAAATGTGGATACAATTAATAAAGTGAAAAGTTTATTTTCACTTTATTAAAGATATATTTCCCCTATATAATTCGCCCATCTGTATTCTTATTAATTAGTGAAATTATATATTCATTATTCCCATATTCACGTCTGTTTAATTCATTTAACTCCTTAAATTTTATATCTATCCACAGTTCTTCCGAACCCAGAACGATATTTCCAAGCATTATTCCTATATTTATATACTTGTATCTCTCAATATTTCCAATCATATGTTTCTTAACAAAAATATGAATGCGATTATTGTATACAACAAACCTCCATGGCTGCGCATTATAACTTGATGGAGCAATCCTAGCGATTTCTATTAATCTTTTTACTTCATCATTAGGCTCTTCTTTTTTAATACAGATTTTATCCAGCTTAAATCTGTTGATTTCTTCAACCTCACGATACATAGAAGTATTTGGATATCCCATTGCTAATGAAATTACTAAAACTTTCCCTTCTGAATTAACAGGTTTAAAAAATACAGATTTTGCCTGATAACAACTCGCTATTCCTATCGCACTTAAATATACCGATAGTTGCTGTAATACAAAGCCGGCATTAATCATTCCCTGCTTTGTATCTGATGCATAAACTCCGATATAATATGGTGCATAGAATGATTTCTTACAATAATCAGAAATTACGAAACTTATTTTCTCATTTTTATCGAATAATTCCGTATCTCTTAATCTGCCTTCTATTCTTTCTAATAAATCCTTCTCAATCTCTTTATCCATAAAATTTCTGACAGATTTTCTTCTGTATAGTGCATCAATAATTTTCAAATCAGTACCTCCCGATAACCATTACCGCTGGTCACTTCTATTTCATCAACTTTTCAAATTCATCTAATAGCTGTTCAAACATCTTCATTGCTAACACAACAGGCTCCTTCTTACTCATATCAATTCCTGAATATTTAAGAACTTCTATAGGATAGTCACTACAACCTGCTTTTAAAAATTTCTTATAATCCTCGACCGCTTTCTCACCCTCATCTAATATCTTCTTAGATAAGGCAACTGCTGCCGAAAAACCTGTGGCATACTGATATACATAAAATGATGAATAGAAATGCGGTATTCTTGCCCATTCCATTTCTATCTCCTTGTCTAATATTATATCATCTCCAAAGTACTTTTTATTAAGTTCATAATATTTTTCACACATTATATCACAATTAATAGCTTCACCTCTGTCGACCATTCCATGGACAATATTTTCAAATTCAGCAAACATAGTCTGTCTGAACAATGTAGTTCTAAACTGCTCTAAGAAATGATTAATCAGATAGGCTTTCTCTTTCTTATCTTCCGCCTTATTAATTAAGTGGTTAATAAGTAGTGATTCGTTACATGTAGATGCCACTTCTGCTACAAATATTTTGTAAGCCGCATTTGAATAGCTCTGGTTAGTATTTGAATAATATGAATGCAATGCATGCCCCATCTCATGTGCTATTGTAAATACATTGTTTAAATTCGGCTGAAAATTGAGAAGTACATATGGATGAGTTCCATAGACGCTCCATGAATATGCTCCACTTCTCTTGCCCTCATTTTCATATACATCAATCCAGCCATTATTAAAACCTTCTTTAAGCAGACTAATATATTCCTCTCCCATAGGCTTAAGTCCTTCTAATACCATTTCTTTTGCATTCTGATAGGAAATATTTTTATTATATGCATCAACAAGCGGCGTATATACATCATATAAATGCAATTCATCTACATTCATAATCTTCTTTCTAAGACTTATATATCTGTGAAGAAGTCCAAGATTATCACTAACTGTTTCTACCAGATTATCATAAACGCTTTCCGGAATATTGCCATCTCCAAGAAACATTGCCCTGCTTGATGGATATTTTCTTACTGTTGCATAGAATTTATCCTTCTTAAGACTGTTTATATAGATTGCTGCAAGGGTATTTCTGTAATCATCATAAGATTTATATAAACCCTTAAATGCTGCTTCTCTTACATTTCTGTCACTGCTCTCCATAAAAAGATTAAGTTTGGCGTGAGTTAATTGTACATCTGTGCCATTTTCATCCTTGATAACTGGAAATTTGATATCTACATTATTAAATACGCTGAATATGTCATTTGCTCCTGACGAAAAGCTCTGAGTCAGTGCTAATATTTCTTCTGCTTCTCTACTTAAAATATGACTTTTCTGTCTGAATAAATCTTCAAAATAGTGTTTATAACTATCCATTTTATTCTCTGTCAGATATGCATTTATCAAATCCTCTGACTGTGCTAATAACTCAGGTTCTACAAATGATGATGCTGCATAGAATTTAGTCAGCAAAGCAACCGATTCATCCGAAAATGATTGATATCTGCCATTACCAAGATTCTCATGATATTTCTGGTTAGCATAGAAATATATCTTTTCCACTAAAAATTCTATCTCATTTATTAACTCAATTGTATGCTTGAAATTATCCTTATTCTCACAAATTTTCCCCTGCATCTTAGTAAGCCCCGGTAATAACTTTTCTACCTTTTCTATGTCCTCTCTCCATAAGTTTTCGTCACTATATACATCTTCCATTCTCCATTTAAACTCATTACTGATTTCTTCTCTTTTCATCACTTTATTATCCATTTTCTTCTCCGTTTCCAAAATTTATTTCATATTTTTATAATATTGATATATTTATATTCATATTTATATCAATATTATATCCAAATTATATCTAAAACGTTTGTTCATTTAATTTTTCAATCTCTATATATAATAATATTAGATTTACCAATATTTTACAATGTAGTTTTGCATTTTTTTTACATATAAAATGTTTAATTTTATATTATTTTATAGTATTATATATAGCGTAATATTAATACAATTATTGTAGAATGGAGTTTAGTATGAAAAATTCATTTAAAGAAAAGCATTTTTCCGTTTTTCTTATCCTAACATTGGTCTTTTCGCTTTTTTCAATTAATCCTTATAGAATCGAAAAAATTTATGGAGATACAGATTCTAATGTCCACGTTGTGTATAAGGCACATAGCCAGAATATCGGATGGCAGGATTCAGTCTCTGACGGAACACTTGCAGGAACAACAGGTAAAAACCTGCAATTAGAGGCTCTTAATATTAGCCTGCAAGGTATTTCCGGTGATATCCAGTACAGAAGTTATGTTGATGGTTCAGGCTGGCAATCATATGTTTCTAACGGTGCAACTACTGGTACAACCGGAAAACATAAGCGTATTATGGCCATACAGATTTCTCTAAAAGGGGAAGTAAACGAAAAGTATGACTTATATTATCAGATACATAAATCAAACGTCGGATGGATGGGCTGGGTTCCTGCCGGTAATGAAGCAGGTACAAGCTGTATCAATAATAAGATTGAAGCAATACAGATTATGCTCGTTCCAAAAGGAAGTCCCGCACCGTCTAATTTACCCTCAACTGTAGCGCAGGCTCCAACTGTATACTATAGTGCTCATGTATCTGATATAGGCTGGCAGGACTATGCATATGATGAAGGTGTCTCAGGTACTACATCAAAGAATCTAAAACTAGAAGCTGCCAGAATGAAATTATCTACCAAATCATTTGGTATTCAATATTCTCTTTATGTTGAAAAAGATGGCTGGCAGGATTATGTATCAGACGATGCAATCGCAGGTACTACCGGAAAAGCGCGTAAAACTTTTGGATTACGGATAAGGCTGACTGGTTATCAATCAGCTAATTACAGCGTATATTACAGAACTTATAACGCTTCTGGTGGCTGGGGACCATGGGTATGTGATGGTGCCATATCAGGAAGTGATAAAGAATGCTATATGCTTGAAGCATATCAGGTAATTATTATTAAAAAGGGGGCAGCTGCTCCTGCATCTTATACACCGGTTCCATCTCTTGATCCAATAATTCTTAATTATAGTACTCATATTCAGACTTATGGCTGGCAGAATGCTGTATCTAATGGTGTTATTTCAGGTACTACCGGTCAGGCTAAACGTGTTGAAGCTCTCCAGATGTCTATATCCGGTGTGCCAACTTCAAAACTCGGAATAAGATACAGTACTCATGTACAAAGCATAGGATGGCAGGGTTGGAAATCGAATGGTAAATATGCCGGCACTACCGGTCAGGCTAAACGTATTGAAGCCGTCAAAATCAAATTAACAGGCAGCGAAGCATCTAAATACGATATATATTATCGTGTACATTCGCAGACACTAGGTTGGCTAGGCTGGGCAAGCAATGGTAGCATAGCCGGTACTACCGGATTAAAATATCGTGTTGAAGCCATCCAGGTTATGATTGTTGCTAAAGGTGATCCTGCACCAGGTTCTACAAGAAAACCATATGTTACGGCTACATATAAAGGTATTGATGTTTCTCATCATCAGGGTAACTCTATTGATTGGAAGCAAGTAGCTGCTGCCGGTTATTATTTTGCAATGATTCGTGTACAAAATGGAACATCGGCTGATAGGCATTTCAGTACAAACATTGAAAAAGCTAATCTGGCAGGACTTAAAATAGGTGCTTACAGCTATTCACTTGCTACAAATGTAAAAGAAGCTGAAAAAGAGGCAAAAAGCATAATTTCTAAGCTAAGAGGCATGAATATCTCTTATCCAGTAGTATACGATATTGAAGACGAGTGCCAAAAAAATCTTTCTACAACAGAACGTACTAACATGGTTCTTGCATTCAAGAGAATTATAGAAGCTAACGGATATGACTTTTTATTATATGCTAATAAAAATTGGATGGAAAATTATCTTGATTATAATCGTTTAAATAAAGCTGGTGTAGAGCTATGGTTTGCCAGATATAGCAATTTTGATGAAGGATTTGAACATCCCGGCAATGGTAGTAAAATTAAATTTCCGGCAAGTATGGTAAAAATCTGGCAATATTCTGAAACTGGTTCCGTTCCTGGTATTTCAGGCAATGTTGATTTAGATGTTTCTTATAAAGCATATTAAATACGGATAGATATTTATCAGAAGAGAAATTACTTATGCGAATTTCTCTTCTCTTATTTTCACAATTATACATGAATCGAGGATAGTATGAAAAAATATAAAGTTATTAAATCTGATTTTTTATCACCTGAGGATATTGATATTATTAACAACATTAAACATATAGCTGAAATATCCGATAATACGACTTATGATGTATATTTAGGAGATGATTCAGTTACTTCTGTTTCTAAGCTTCCACTTGCTTATTTATGTTCTTGCAACAATCATTTCGCAGGATACCTGACAGTGTTCTTTTCATCCGAGAATGACATTAATCTCTATGCCTGTGTTCTGCCAGACTACCGAAATCAAGGGATATTCTCATCTATCTTAAACGAAGTAACTAATGATATTAAAAATGCAGGTATTAACCCTGAGTGCATATATTTTCCAATCAATAAATTTATCAATTTATCAGATACTTTGACTAATATTACTTCTGATACTATGCCAGATAGTATGTCAAATTCTCCATCAGATGCTGCCATACATTATCTTGCTAAACGTAATTATTCAATAGCACATATTGAATATAAAATGTGTTATTATTTTAATTCGTCTAATTCTGAGAGTAATAACAATTCTAATACCTTTAATAATCTGTCTGATTGTCCACTTGAGTTACTTACCAGAGATTATGATGAACATACCTCGGAATTTACTTTCTGGATTGGCGATGATTATATCGGTGGCTGTATGATTTATAAATATAACGATAAGTCATTGTGTATATTTGATTATGAAATAGAATCCTCAAAACGTGGTAATGGTTATGGTAAATATGGTTTAAAATTAATTCTTAATTATCTTGCCAAAGATAATTATAACGTTGTCTCACTCCACGTTTCAAATGCAAACAAAAAAGCCTGCAGCTTATATAAAGGCTGTGGCTTTATAATTGAGGAAGAAGTTGATTACTATAGTCTATAGTAATCAACTTCTTATCTTGTATGATTTATTAATCAAATTCAATATTAATTCAACATATATACCGATGGATAATAGCTAAATACTGCTTTGCCAAGTATCTTATCTTCCTTAACAAAATTTGTTGTATGCCAGAAACGTGAATCCTTAGAATTATTCCTGTTGTCTCCCATTACAAAATAACTGCCCTCCGGCACAAGAGTTTTTGCAAAATCACCTGATGAATCTGCACTTCCACCTTCGAAATAAACATAGTTCTCTTCTATAGGCTCATCATTGATGTAGACAATTCCATCTCTCACCTCAACATATTCTCCTGGAAGTCCGATTACTCTTTTAACATAATTCTCTTTTTCATTTTCTGGATATTTGAATATTATAATATCTCCACGTTTTGGCTCTGAGAATACATATGCCAATCTGAACCCTATCATTCTGCTCTTCTTATGAATAGTCTGTTCCATAGATCCTGTAGGTACGGTTGCATTAATTATAATAAAATTATTAATTACTAATGCTATGACAACCGCTAACAACACAAGTCTTATGAAACTGAAAATTTCTTTTTTAACATCTATCTTCTCAGGCTTCTTACGTTTCTTATCGTTAAACCTGTTCGAATTAACAATATCATCTGTCTCATCATCGCCCCAATAGATTATCTCAATATCATCATTATGGTCGTAAGTCACTAAGTCTCACCTCGCAGCTATCAACATAACCATAGTTGTCAGCATTTTATTCTTATAATGCCTTCTTAATTGCGGCCATAAGTTCATCATATGTCTCATATGCAGGTAACTGTGGATATTCAGCCTTAATTGCATCTGTACTCTTGAATAAGAAACCAGCCTTACTTGCTAAAATCATACCTAAGTCATTATGACTGTCACCACTTGCTATAGTATCATATCCGATAGACTGCAGTGCCTTAACTGTTGTAAGTTTAGACTGTTCACAACGCATCTTAAAGCCTGTGATTTCTCCGTTATCTGCAACTACTAATTCGTTACAGAAGATTGTAGGATAACCGAGTTTCTTCATTAATGGTCCTGCAAACTGTGAAAATGTATCACTAATAATTATTACCTGTGTTAAGCTTCTTAATTCATCTAAGAATTCTTTTGCTCCAGGAATTGGATCAATTTTCTCAATTGTCTCCTGAATCTCTTTTAAGCCTAAGCCATGCTGTCTTAAAATATCAAGTCTGAAATTCATTAATTTATCATAATCAGGCTCATCTCTTGTAGTTCTCTTTAATTCTGGTATTCCTGTTGCCTCACTGAATGCAATCCATATCTCAGGTACTAATACGCCCTCTAAATCTAAACATACAATATTCATATCTTAATCTCCATTTCTTTATCTTAGTTATATTAAACAGTCCACCTGACTGCTATCTTTATATTATAGAATATGATGTTAATGTCTGCAAGCATTTATTTTGTGGATAATGTCACATTTTTCTTGTAGTATAACCTCATAACAAAAGCGAGACCTTTACTAAAAGCCTCACTTTTATTTTTCTTCGATATATTATTATCTACTACTTTGTTAAATCCTAAGTATCAAACCTGCCCTACAGATTAGTGTAACCCATCAGACTATAGTCGACTGCCTTAGCTGCTTCACGTCCCTCGTGAATTGCCCATACGACTAATGACTGGCCTCTATGCATATCACCTGCTGTAAATACATTCTTAACTGAAGTAGCATATGAATCAGGATTACCTGTCTTAACATTAGTTCTTTCATTAACGTCAACACCAAATGCTTTTGTAACGTAGCTTTCACTTCCTAAGAATCCTGCTGCAATAAGAACGATATCCACATCGACTTCGTATTCACTTCCAGGTATTTCCATCATCTGGAATCTTCCTGTCTTAGCATCTTTCTTGCTCTCTAATTTCACAAGTTTTGCCTTACACAGATTACCTTTCTTATCTGCGATAAATTCCTTGACAGTTGTACAATATACTCTTGGATCGTGACCAAATACTGCGATTGCTTCTTCCTGACCATAATCTGTCTTGCAGACTCTTGGCCATTCAGGCCATGGATTATTAGCTGCTCTTTCATCAGGTGCTTTTGGCATCATTTCTAACTGTAATACACTTTTTGCACCTAACCTTATTGATGTTCCGACACAGTCATTACCTGTATCACCACCACCTATAACCATTACATTTTTACCCTTTGTGGAAATAAATGCATTATCCTTGAATTCACTGTCAAGCAGACTCTTTGTTGTAGCTTTAAGGAAATCAACTGCGAAATATATTCCATTAGCTTCACGTCCCGGTGCTTTAATATCTCTTGGATTAGAGGCACCACAGGCAAGAATTACTCTGTCGTATTCTTTGAGTAATTTATCAGCTTTGATATCTTTACCGACATTTACTCCTGTGATAAATTCTACTCCTTCTTCTTTCATAATATTTATCTTACGCTCAATGTATTTCTTCTCTAATTTCATGTTAGGAATACCATACATTAAAAGTCCGCCCGGTCTGTCTGAACGTTCATATACTGTTACGCTATGACCTCTCTGGTTAAGCTGATCTGCTGCTGCAAGTCCTGATGGTCCTGAACCGATAATTGCAACTTTCTTACCTGTTCTTACTTTAGGAACATTAGCTTTAGCAAAGCCCTCTTCGTATGCATTTTCTATTATTGCAAGTTCGTTCTGTCTTGTACATACCGGTTCACCACCTAAGTTACAGGTGCAGGCTTTCTCACAGAGTGCAGGACATACACGTCCTGTAAACTCTGGAAAATTATTAGTCTTATGAAGTCTGTGATATGCCTGTTTCCAATTACCGTTGAATAACAAATCATTCCATTCAGGTACTAAATTATTAAGAGGACAGCCTGATGCCATACCTCCAATCATCATTCCTGCCTGACAGAAAGGCACGCCACAGTCCATACATCTTGCACCCTGTAATCTCTGTTTTTCCTTAGAAAGTGGTGTATGAAATTCGTTAAAGTTCTTTATTCTTTCTTTTGGTGAGACAGCTACACTGTCTTCACGTTCATAATCCATAAATCCTGTTGGTTTTCCCATGTCGTGACTCCTTTCTAGTTCTTTGTCATAGCATAAAATGCTTCAATCTGTGCCTGCTCGCTGCTAAGACCTTTTTCTTCCATCTGGACAATAGCCATAAGCATCTTATTGTAATCATGAGGAATTATCTTCTTAAACTTAGGTAAATATTCTCCAAAGTTATCAAGAATCATCTTACCTTTTTCTGAATTAGTATATTTAACATGGTCGGAAATCATTTGCTTTAAGTCCATAACATCATATTTAGATGTTACTTCGCTTGCTGATACTAATTCTTTATTAAGTTTTGTATAAAGGTCTCTGTCCTCATCAAGAACATATGCGATACCGCCACTCATACCTGCTGCAAAGTTTTTACCTGTTTTGCCAAGGATAACAACTCTGCCACCTGTCATATATTCACAACCATGTTCTCCGACTCCCTCTACAACTGCTATTGCACCAGAGTTACGAACACAGAATCTTTCGCCTGCTACACCATTTATATATGCTTTACCACTTGTAGCACCATATAATGCAACGTTACCAATTATGATATTTTCATCCTGTTTGTACTTAATTCCCTTTGGTGGATATACGATAAGTTTACCACCTGATAATCCTTTACCAAAATAGTCATTACTGTCGCCTGTAAGTTCAAGTGTAAGTCCCTTCGGAATAAATGCACCAAAGCTCTGGCCGCCTGCACCCTTACATTTTACGATAAATGTATCATCATCTAATACATTGTCACCATATTTCTTAGTTATCTCAGAACCAAAGATTGTACCAAATGAACGGTCTGTATTAGTAACATCTACCTCTATGCTGCGTTTCTGTTTCTTATCAAGAGCAGGTAATAATTTCTTACATAAGACTTTCTCATCAAGTGTCTTTTCAAGCTCGAAATTAAATACATTTTTTTCATTATATTTAACAGGTTCATGCGTAAATTCATTAGCAAGTATTCTTGTTAAATCAACTTTGCCTGCATTAATTGATTTGGCTTCAGTTTTAGCTTTTAATAAATCTGAACGTCCAACTAACTCGTCAACTGTTCTGACACCGAGTTTAGCCATATATTCTCTTAATTCCTGAGCAATGAATTTCATAAAGTTAACTACATATTCAGGTTTACCTTTGAAACGTTTTCTAAGTTCAGGGTTCTGTGTAGCCACACCTACAGGACATGTATCTAAGTTACAGACCCTCATCATTACACAGCCCATTGTTACAAGAGGTGCTGTTGCAAATCCGAATTCTTCTGCACCAAGCATTGCAGCTATAGCTACATCACGGCCACTCATAAGTTTACCATCCGTTTCAACTATAACTTTATTACGAAGTCCGTTTGCAATTAATGTCTGGTGCGCTTCTGCAAGTCCAAGTTCCCAAGGAAGCCCTGCATTATAGATTGAGTTACGTGGTGCTGCACCTGTACCTCCGTCATAACCTGAGATAAGTATTACCTGTGCGCCTGCTTTTGCAACACCTGCTGCTACAGTACCAACACCTGCTTCTGATACAAGTTTTACGGAAATTCTCGCATCTTTATTAGCATTTTTGCAATCGTAGATAAGCTGTGCCAAATCTTCGATTGAATAAATGTCGTGATGAGGTGGTGGTGAAATAAGGCTCACACCCGGTGTTGAATGTCTGGTTTTGGCAATCCAAGGATATACTTTCTTACCTGGTAAATGTCCACCTTCGCCTGGCTTAGCTCCCTGTGCCATCTTAATCTGAATCTCTTTAGCACTTACAAGATATTTAGATGTAACACCAAATCTTCCTGATGCAACCTGCTTAATTGCTGAACATTTATTTATCTTATCATTTACCGTATCAAGTCTCTCGAGACTTTCTCCGCCTTCACCACTGTTAGATTTACCATGAATCATATTCATCGCAATTGCCATTGTCTCATGTGCTTCTTCTGATATAGAACCATAAGACATGGCACCTGTCTTAAATCTCTTCACAATGCTGTCTACACTTTCGACCTCGTCAATCGGAATACCTTTTTCAGGATAATTGAAATCGATAAGTCCTCTTATGTGAACAGGATTAAGTTCTTCATCTATCATATGTGTGTACTGTTTAAACAAATCATAATTGCCTGTCCATGTGGACTGCTGTAACAGATGAATTGTCTGAGGATTATATAAATGCTCCTCTTTATTACTTCTGAACTTATGACTTCCGCTGCTCTCTAATGTAAGGTCATTAGCAAGTCCTAATGGATCAAATGCTTTAGAATGACGGCTGTCTACCTGTTCTTCTATATCTTTAAGTGTTATGCCGCCTATACGGCTTACTGTGTTAGTGAAGTATTTATTAATCACATCTTCGCTTATACCTACTACCTCGAATATCTGTGAACCCTGATATGACTGAATTGTAGATATACCCATTTTAGAAGCAATCTTAACGATACCATGGAGAACTGCTGAATTGTAATCATTTACTGCGGCATAGTAATCTTTATCAAGCATATCATTATCAATAAGATATTTTATTGAATCCTGTGCTAAATATGGGTTAATTGCTGAAGCACCATAACCTAATAATGTAGCAAAATGGTGTACTTCTCTTGGTTCACCACTCTCTAATATAATTGCAAGGCTTGTTCTCTTCTTAGTTACGACAAGATGCTGATGAAGTGCTGATACTGCAAGCAATGAAGGTATTGCAACATGGTTCTCATCAACTCCTCTGTCTGAAAGAATGAGGATATTAGCTCCGTCTTTATGCGCTCTGTCTGCTTCTACGAATAAATGGTCGATTGCTTTTTCAAGTGAAGTATTCTTATAGTAAATGATTGGAATTACTTCTACTTTGAAGCCTGACACATTCATATTCTTAATCTTTAATAAGTCTGTACTTGTAAGAATTGGATTCTTAACTTTAAGTACCTGACAGTTCTCAGGCTGCTCTTCAAGGATATTACCATGCTCACCGATATATACTGTAGTTGATGTAACTACCTCTTCACGAATCGCATCTATTGGCGGATTGGTTACCTGTGCGAATAGCTGTTTAAAATAGTTAAATAATGGCTGTACCCTGTCAGATAATACTGCAAGTGGTTTATCACAACCCATTGCCGAAATTGGCTCTGAACCAGTCTTTGCCATTGGGAGAATTGATGTCATAAGCTCTTCATATGTGTAACCGAAAGCTTTCTGTAATCTCTTTCTTTCATCTGTAGAATACTCTTCTACTTTCTTATTAGGTATCTTTAAATCTTTAAGTTTGATAAGGTTATTATCAAGCCATTCACCATATGGCTGCCTTGATGCATATCTTTCTTTGATTTCATCATCATCTATAATTCTTCCCTTAACCGTATCTACGAGAAGCATTTTACCTGGATGTAAACGTTCCTTAGCTATAATCGTAGTTGGGTCTACATCTAATACGCCGACTTCTGATGAAAGCACTAATGTATCATCATCTGTGATGTAATAACGTGATGGTCTGAGACCGTTTCTGTCAAGTACAGCTCCCATAATATCACCGTCAGAGAAAAGTATTGATGCCGGTCCATCCCATGGTTCCATCATAGTTGCATAATACTGATAGAAATCTCTTCTTGCCTGACTTAATGTATGGTTATTATCCCAAGGTTCAGGAATGGTAATCATTACTGCAAGTGGAAGCTCCATACCACTCATCACTAAGAATTCAAGTGTATTATCAAGCTGTGCTGAATCTGAACCCTCCGGATTAACAACAGGGATAACCTTGTGCATCTCGCCTTTAAGATATTCAGAATTCATTGTTTCTTCACGTGCCAACATATTATCAGCATTTCCACGAATTGTATTAATCTCACCGTTATGAACCATTAATCTGTTAGGATGTGCTCTCTGCCAGCTTGGGTTTGTATTCGTACTAAATCTTGAATGTACCATTGCAATTGCTGATTCATAATCTTTATCCTGTAAATCTTCAAAGAATAATCTTAACTGGCCTACTAAGAACATACCTTTATATACAATAGTTCTGCTTGATAATGAAACTACATAAGTATTATCATTACTCTGTTCAAATACACGTCTTGCAACGTATAACTTTCTATCGAAATCAAGTCCTTTTCTAACATCCTCAGGTTTCTTTACAAAGCCCTGCATAATGTATGGCATACATTCTATTGCTTTTGTACCTAGTACATCCGGCTTTGTAGGAACTTCTCTCCAGCCTAAGAACTCAAGTCCTTCTTTTTCCACGATAATTTCAAACATCTTCTTAGCCTGATTTCTCTTAAGCTCGTCCTGTGGGAAGAAGAACATACCAATACCATATTCTCGTTCTGAGCCTAAAAAAATACCGAGGGACTTAACCGCTTTACTAAAGAACTTGTGTGAAATCTGTAATAGGATTCCTACACCGTCTCCGGTTTTTCCCTCGGCATCTTTGCCTGCTCTATGCTCTAAATTTTCAACTATCTTTAATGCGTTCTCAACTGTTGCATGTGTCTTTTTACCTTTAATGTTGACCACTGCACCAATACCGCAATTATCGTGCTCAAACTGTGGACTGTATAATCCATTGTCTTCTGCACTCTTGAATAATTCATTTTGATTCATGTGCAATTCCTTCCTTATTCAGTTTTTATTCCTAGATGAGTGACTCTAGATGTTAATTTATGTTTGCTACTATACTACAATGTTTTACATTTGTAAATAAGAATTTTAAGATAAATTGTCAGACAGTTTTTGTTATTTATACAATTTTCAAAATTGTATATACATTTTCTCTCTTCATAATACAAACCTTTACATCTGTTTTCTATCGAATACCACTTTAATCTCTGTACCAGTTCCTGCTTCACTCTCTACATATATCTTAGCACCTTTATGTTGTGCAACTATATGTTTAACAATGGCTAATCCAAGTCCTGTACCGCCTGTTGATTTCGAACGGCTCTTGTCTACACGATAGAATCTTTCAAATATTCTCTCCTGATATTCTTTAGGTATTCCAATTCCCGTATCTTTAACAGATACAACTGACTTGTTATCATCCATATATGTTGAAACTGTAACTGTACCATTTTCATTATTATATCTTATCGCATTATCACACAGGTTATAGATTAATTCTTCCATCATCTGCTTGTTAGCACATACGAGTGCATCTTCGCCCTCCCATTTTATGCTTACCTTTCTCTTCTGTGCATTGAGTTTAAGCATCTCTACGCAATCCTGTGCCGTTATTCTTAAATTCACATTTTCATACTGGACATCTCTGTCTGACGTATCTAACTCTGATAATCTTATTATGTCATTAATAAGTGATAACAGTCTGTTAGAACTTTTATGAATCTCCCCTGCGAATCTTACGACATCATCACTGTCAGCCATTCCATTTTCAATTAATTCGGAATATCCTGAAATTGATGTCAGTGGTGTCTTCAATTCATGTGATACATTTGCAGTAAAGTCCTGTCTCATATGTGCATTCTTAACAATATCCTCATGCTGCTTCTGGATTGTATTAAGAAATGGTTTTAATTCTTTATAAGTCGAAATATCTGAACATCTGTCCATATTATCTGCCATCATCTCTATAGGCCGCATTAAACTCTTTGTCAGAAAATGTGATAAAATAATGCAGAATACTAATAGAACTGCTGCTATAACCGCAATTATCGGAAATGATGACCTGTATATATTGTAAATGCTGCTTGCCTCTTTAGCAACTCTTAAAACCGAACCATTATCTATTTGCACAGCATAATAAAAGGTGCTTTTATCCATCGTCTTAGACTCTCTTACAGCCTTTCCTTCACCTTTCTTAAATGCCTGTTCAACCTCAGGCCTTGTGCTATGATTATCCATTCCTCCGATGTCAGCATTCGTGTCGAATTCGACTGTTCCATCAGCTCTTATGAGTGTTATTCTAAGCTCATCTCTTAATGTTAACTCCTTATCATTTTCCATGTTCTTATATGAAGCAGAATCAATTATAACGTGTGCATATGTCTTTAAACTATCCATTACTTCTTTCTTGAATAACTCGTAGAATACCATTGAAGTAGTGGCAACCGTAAAGCCTATCGCAAGAATTGCAATCAACAAAAACTGTATATTAATCTTCTTTTTCATTCTAACATATAACCTACATTTCTAATGGTCTTGATTCTGCTTCCTGAATCTTTTAATTTCTGTCTGAGTGTCTTAATATGAACATCTAAAGTTCTTGATTCACCTTCATAATCAAGGCTCCATATTCTGTCCATAATAATATCTCTCTTTAACACGATTCCCTGATTCTGGATTAATAATTTCAAAAGCTCGTATTCTTTGTAAGTCAGTTCACATGGTTCATCACCTACATACACCATATGTTTTTCACCGTCCACAAATATGTCTCCGACCGACAGGAACTTATCATCCTCCATTCCCTTACTACGTCTTAATATTGCTTTTACTCTTGAAATAAGCTCCATTACACCAAATGGCTTAGTAAGGTAATCATCAGCTCCCATATCAAGCCCTTTAACTTTATCAATCTCAGTAGTCTTAGCTGTAACCATAATCACAGGTATCTTCTTAGTCTCCGGAACACTTCTTACCTTCTTTAGGATTTCTAGACCATCCTCATCAGGCAACATTATATCTAACAGAATTAAATCAGGATTTTTCTCTGCTAGTTTCTTATAGAATGATTTTGCACAATCGAATTCCATAACCGTATGTCCGCTGTTTTTCAATGCAAATGCTTCTATTTCACTAATATTTTTATCGTCTTCAACAATATATATTAATGCCATTTCACCATTTCCTTTCTTTGTACATTCAGGCAATTGCCTATTTTGTATCTGATTATAAACCGCATATTTTAATTCTATATTTAGCTAATGTAAAATCTGTGTAAAATTTGAAACCTTTAAGTTTATTTCTCAACTTTTAAGTTTATTTATTGAGTTAATTTTTACCAACTATTCTGATACCTGATTTTATCTGCTGTTTTGATTCTTTATTTTATCTGCTATTCTAATTCTTTATTTACTGCAATGCTTTTATTTTTCTTTTCGCTCTGATTTTTTACCATATTTAACATATATATAACTCATCATTGCAACCATACATATTAAGCCTGCCACTAATCCGATGATACCGTTCTTAAATAAGCCTGATACTAAAAATCCCACGAAACTGCACGCAGCTACAAGCAGCGCATATGGCATCTGCGTTGAAACATGGTCTATATGCTTACAGTCAGCTCCCGCTGATGAAAGTATCGTTGTATCTGAAATAGGTGATATATGGTCGCCACATACTGCTCCTGACAGAATCGAAGCCACGCAGATTACAAGCATATTTCCATTTCCAAATACTGCTATTGCAATCGGAATGAGTATACCAAATGTACCCCATGATGTTCCTGTTGCAAAAGCAAGTCCTACAGAAATCAAGTAGAATAACATAGGTAACAATCCACCTACTGCTGATTCCGTATTTACCACGCTGCTTACAAAACCACCGATATTAAGGTAGTCATCACTACAGACTCCTGATAATGTCCATGCCATGCACAGAATTAATATTGCCGGTGTCATTGCTTTAAAACCATTCGTAAAACTGCTGCAAAAATCACTAAAGCTTATTACTTTACGTGGCACATAGAGTAAAAATGTGAAGATAATCGTAAAGAACGAACCAAGCACAAGTGCTCTTGCTGAACTGCAATTAGCAAATGCATCTACAACACTTTCGCCCTTAAATAAACCACCTGTATATAACATAGCTACAATACACGAAACTATAAGAAATACAATTGGAAGAACTAAATCTTTAACCTTACCATTTCCGACAACTTCTATCTCTTCTGAACTACCATTTTTCTCTTCTTTGTCCATTTCCTCGTACTTCTTCATTTTAGCGAAATCTATTCCTGTAATTATAATGAACAGCACAAATATAACGGTAAATATTGCATACATATTGTAAGGAATTGTCCTTAAAAATAATGAAAAACCATCTATCTTACTATCATTAGGTAATGATGAACCAACTGCCGCCGCCCAGCTTGATATTGGTGCGATTATACATATAGGTGCTGCTGTCGCATCAATTATATATGCCAGCTTTGCTCTCGTAACTTTATATCTGTCAGTAACAGGTCTCATTACAGTTCCAACTGTAAGACAGTTAAAATAATCATCTACAAATATAAGTGCACCCAGACAGCTTGTTGCAAGCAATGCTCCACGTTTACTTTTAATAGTCTTAGTTGCCCAGTTTCCATAGGCTTTAGATGCCCCTGAGCTTGTAATTAGTGCAACGATTATACCAATCAATACGAGGAAAATAAGTATATCCACATTTGATCCGATTTTTTCGTCCATAATATCAAATGTTGTCTCTACACCCTTTATAACATTGAAATCTGTATAAAATAATGCTCCAGTAATAATACCAAGCATTAATGATATATAGACCTCCTTCGTCCATAATGCCAATATGATGGCAATAACCGGTGGCAGCAATGCCCAAAATGTTCCCTGCATTAAACCTGTCCTTTCTGTAAAAAATGCCTGAACATTACTGCACAGACATTTTATATAATTACAATTTTTCTATTACTTCTTCAAACGGTCTTATGTGTTTGAAATCATCCATATATAATCCTTTCGGTAATCTGTCATCACTAAGTATCTCCTTAACAAACTCCATAGCCGAAAATGTTATCATTACTATCTTCGGATTATCATAAGGTATCATGCTTCTCTCTTCTTCATCATATTCATTGACAATATTATTGACCGCTTCGATCTTAACAAAATCATCATCACGTCTAAGCTGCACTTCACGTTCAGATACTACATAAGTCTTAATATTTTCTGAATAAGTTAATGTCTTAAACAAGTCAATACCAAACTTCTCATTACCTAATAACAACAATCTATTCATAATTCTTCCCTTCTGCCTGATATTTTTTAAACACCTTGATATTATAACATTTTACCGATTATTTGCAAGGCTATTCTAATTTTTAGCTGCGGCAATTTTTTCTGCTAACTCTTCTAAATAAACCCATCTGTCCATTTTCTCTTCTAGCAGAGCTTCTGCCTGCTCTTTTTCTTTTGTTAATTCACCTAATTTCACGAAATCAGTTGCATTACTTTCAATTTCCTTTTCTAAGTTACTGATTTTATCCTCTAACTCACTTACTTCACTTTCTATCGTATCATATTCACGTTGTTCCTTATATGAGAACCTTGGCTTACGATTAGTATTTCTGTCAGACGAAGCAGAACCATTCTTAGTGCTATCTTCGCCACCTTTTGTAACTTTTGACTTTTCATTACCTTTTAGTGAAACAACATTCTTATTCTTTCCACTGCCTTTTATTCCTGTTAAAGCATTTTCCCCCACTTCAACCTCATGCATTTCTTTTCTTAATACATAATCACTATAACCACCCTCGTACTGGTTAATAACTCCGTTACCCTCAAATGCAAATATTCTCTTAACTGTTCTGTCTAAGAAGTATCTGTCATGTGATACCTCTATTACAATTCCATTAAATTTATCTAAATAATCTTCTAATATTGTAAGTGTCGTAATGTCCAAATCATTAGTAGGCTCATCTAATATAAGAACATTTGGTGCTTCCATAAGAACTCTTAAGAGATTAAGTCTTCGTTTCTCACCACCTGATAACTTTCCGATAAGACTATATTGCTTCTCAGGAGTAAATAAGAATTTCTCTAACATCTGCGATGCTGTTACTGTTCCGTCAACAGTTTTGACATATTCAGCAGTTTCTTTAATGTAGTCTATTACTCTTATCGCAGGATTCATATAGGCAATTCCTGCCGATTCATCATTTTCTATCTCCTGTGAATAATATCCTATCTTAACTGTCTGTCCGACAACTAATTCTCCGCTATCCGGCTCAATTCTTCTAGCAATTATCTTCATTAATGTTGTCTTGCCACAACCATTATCTCCTATGAAGCCAATTCTGTCATTCTTAAGGAAAATGTAACTAAAATCTTTAAATAGGACTTTATCACCATAGGCCTTAGAAATATCATGAAGTTCTACTGTAGTTCTTCCTAATCTTGATGATACGGAGCTCATCTCAACATTCTCCACCTCAGTCGGCGACTTCATATTTTTTAATTCTTCATATCTTTCTATTCTGGCTTTCTGCTTCGTAGAACGCGCCCTTGCGCCTCTCATAATCCACTCTAATTCATTTCTAAGGATAGATTTTCTCTTCCTGTCACTTGCAAGAAGCATATCTTCCCTTTCAGATTTCAGCTTAAGAAAACCTGAATAGTTAGCCTGATAACTGTAGATTTTACCTTTATCGATTTCAACAATCCTGTTCGTTACACTATCAAGAAAATATCTGTCATGCGTAACCATAATAATCGCACCTCGATAAGCCTTGAGATAATCCTCTAACCAGCCTGACATTTCATTATCTAAATGGTTAGTAGGCTCGTCTAAAATAAGAATATCTGCTTTTGATAACAATGTAGATACCAAAGCAACTTTCTTTCTCTGACCTCCTGATAAAGTCGATGTAACCGCATTAAAATCATTTACTCCAAGTTTCATAAGCATTGTCTTAGCATTACTCTCTATATCCCATTCTGACTCAACTTTAGATATATTCTGTCTTAATATACTCTCCATTATCGTCTCATTTTCTTTAAATTCAGGGTTCTGTGGCAGGTATCTTATCACAATATTATTAGCCTTAGTAATGCTTCCCTCATCTGCTTCTTCATATCCTGCAATAATCTTGAGTAATGTAGACTTTCCTGTTCCATTTATTCCTATTACTCCGACTTTCTCATTCTCCTGCAGATAAAATGATACCCCATCAAGTAACGGTGTATCTGCAAATGTCTTTTTTATATTATCAACTGATAGAATATTCATTGTATTTCTCCATTTCTATGTATTTTCTCATAATTAATCCGTTAATCAAAACCATATAATACCATCAACAAAAACCACAAATGCTTTTACTTCAAAACATATGTAATTTCAACAGTATTATAATTATATATCCCAGATTTTTAACACTATATCCCATAATATCATATTTTGTCTTAAATGTTAATTTTTCTTATGCATTCGTCGATATATTATATAAGATTTCATCTATAGATTGGAGAGACTTTATGAAAATTGATAGAAATACTTCCACCATTGTATCTGATACAACTAATCAGAATAATGTAAATAATAAAAATGATAATACAGCTAATACATCTGATACTAAGAATACAGCCTCTGCAAGAGATAATGGCTCAATATTTGCAGGTGACTTAAACCTTGGTTCTGACATTGATAATAAACGCAGGGAAGCACAGAATATTGCCCTTAATATTTTGGAAAATGCATTTAAAAGTGATAAGAAAATAGATGATGAAATTGAATCAAGAAATAATCATGTCAAAGAATTAAATGACCAGATTAACGAAGCAAATGATATGATAAACAATATTAATAAAGAGATGGACATTGTCAAAAAAGGTTATAACATCGATGATGCCAGCGAAGAACAGGCTGACTATAAATTATTATTAAAAGAGAAAAATTCCCTTAGTAATTCTGAAATAACCCTGTCAGATGAAGAACAGGAACGTCTTGCTTATCTTCATGAACATGGTCTTACTGATTACCAGAAAGAAATGCTTAATTTAGAATCTAATAAAGGTATCTATAAAAAGGAGATTAAGGATTGTACAAAGGAAATCATCTCTGAAAATGCAATTGTACGTGGTATACATATTGAGCGTTTGAAATCTCATGATATGGTCGATGCCCAGAAGAATTCCGACAAGGTTCTAGAAGCCTCTAATAAAGAAATTATCGGTATGCTAATAGAAGATTCCAAAGAAAGCATTGATAAGAAATTCGAAGAGGAAGAAAAGAAAGCTGAAGATAAGAAAGAAGCCGAAAAAGAACTTGAACAGCGAATTGAAGCTGCCAAAACTGAACGCAATAAAAAAGCTGATTATAAAGATGACGATTTAGAAGAAATGTATAAATTAGATTCTACGCTGGATAATGTAGTTAACAGCCAACAAGATTCTACTATGGACGATGTTAAGAAGTCACTTACCCAGGTTGTAAATGAATTAAATCTTACAGCTGATGATTTAAAAGGCGCTGTTATTGATAAAGATGTGTAATTACATATCCTTATGAAACATTTATTGAGCTATAGGACAGAACGTCTGATGTCTTGGATTAGTCATCAACACATTTTGTTCTATAACTCCATTTATTATAATAGAAAATGTTAAGCATATTCTATAACAAAATAAGTCAGATGAATTTTTATAATTAATCATCTGACTTATTCTCTAATGTATAACTAAATATACCGCCGCTATACACAATACTATCTGAATTATTGCAAATCTGTATACCGTATGTGTATTCGACCAGTTCCATACTTTTCTTACGTGGTCGTGAATTGGTGTTCTGACATTTGTAAGAATCTTAATCTTTAAGAACCTGAGTAACGATACTTTGATTAATCCTAAACCACCATCTACTATCAATACGCCTGCAACTAATAAGTATAAAATAGGTGAACCCATCTTCAAAACTGCTATACTTATGAATAATCCCATTGCTCTTGACCCTGCATCACCCATTAACATTTTACTTGGTGTGGCATTAAACCATAAGTAACCTAAAATGCTTATAATGAACAATAAAATTGTATACGAAAATTTACTGTCCATACCTTTTATTAAATCTATAACATAGACAGATGATAATGTAATAATTGTAAGTGTTCCCGATAAGCCGTCCACACCATCTGAACAGTTTGTTACATTTATTGAAGCCCATACAAGAATTACTATCAATATTCCAAATACAACCGGGTTAATTGTCACATATTTATCAGCGCATGCAATAAATATTCTGTTATCATTGAAATTCAAAAATGTAATTGCTAACATTATTGCAATTATTAAATCTAAAATTCCTTTTTTATATTCTCCCCATGGTGACTTTGCACAGTCATCAAGGAAACCTGTAAGCATCGCTGCCACAACTAATATAAGATAAATTAATATCTCAACATTCATTTTGGCAAAAATAAGCGTTGATGCAACATACACCAGAACGAACCAGAAACCTGCTCCTCTTGGCTTACCTGCCGACAGCGAACCGTCATGTGCATAGGCACGCCCCATATCCTTTGGTAAAATTCTTGTGCATTTACTAAGCATCAGACACGTCATTGCAAATGCAAACAATATTCCGACAAATGCAACTGAACCGTAATCCAGACTGCTAAAAAAATAATTTATCATTGGTCTCTCCTTAAATATTTTTAATTAATTAGATATTGCATATGATAACACTTTTTCTTAAAGCAGGCTAGTATTTTATAAAATATTCTAAAGCTTTAAATATACTTCGCATTATCATAAACGTGATAATGAATTGATGATGAATTAATGAATATATTTATAATTAATCACGATGTATCCATTTAATAATTGCAGCACCAATTATAATAATATATCCGATAATACTATATATATCAGGTATCTGATTCAGGAATAAAAAGCCTAATATTGCTGCAAACAATACCTGTGAATAGTCAAATACTGAAATATCTTTAGCAGGTGCTTTAGCATAGGCCTGTGTAACCGTAAACTGTCCTGCTGCCGCACAGCTTCCGGCAATCAAAAGATAAATCAACTGCATCAATGTCATTGGGTGGTAATCAAAAATCACAAATGGTAATGTTATAATACATGAAAATGTTGAGAAAAACATTACTATGACCGAACCTCTTTCACCCTGTTTACCTAATTTTCTTACAAATGTATATGCGGTTCCTGCTCCCAGACCTCCAATTGCAGCTACAACAGCAGGAATACATTTCATATCGAGAGTTGGTTTTACAACAAATAATGCACCGATAAAGGCTACAATAACCATACTCCACTCAAATCTGTTAGCATACTCATTAAGTATTAAAGCCGACATAATTATTGCAAAGAACGGTGCAAGTTTATTAAGTATATTGGCATCAGAAATATTCATATGGTCTATGGCATAATAATTACATATCAAACCGATAGTTCCGCATATTGCTCTCATTAGCAATGATGGAATACTTCCCTTCTTAATCTTAAATTTATCCTCCGTCCTTAAAAGCATTACTGCAGCCGCAAACATCGCAACAACATTTCTAAAAAAGCCTTTCTGCATAGTCGGTAAATCTCCGGCTTTCCTTATGAAAAAGCTCATACATGCGAAGAAAAATGCTGCCATAATTATGTACATAATTCCCTGATTCTTCTGTGACATTTTCATTTTTTCATCTTCTTTCCATTATTTTGCAATTAACATTTATCTGGTTTATTTATATGATACCAGGGTCAAAAGGTCTAAACCCACATAAATTTGATGTATATTTATTTACAATTTATGTTTTATTATAGTTTTGGTTATTAAATTAGTAAAGTAATTATTTGTCTTTTATCAATAATGATTTTATGTTATTATGAAACTATATTTAAAAATTCACAAAACATTTTATCGAAAGGAGGATTAGATAGTTATATTTAATTCAAATATTTAATCCAAATATCAAAACATATGAATTATAACGACTATCTGAATTGTATGAATAAAAAGGAAATATCCGAAATCAAGAAAACATTAAACCCTGAGAATTCCGTTATTACAAGAATATGCGGCTGCTATATTGATGGTGAAAAAGAAATCAAGTTCAAATCTAAGGAGGCTTTTCATTCTCTTTCTGAAGAGGAGGCTTTTAAATATTTTGACATTTTTAAGCACTCTCTTTCAGGCTCAATCGGTAAAAATCTTCTTAATATGGAATTTCCACTTGATGAAGAGAAAGCAGGAGGAAAGCAGGAATTTCTTCTTAAACTCAAAGACAGTGGGCTTGAAGATGATGAACTCTTAGATGAATTCTATCAAAAAGTTGTAGAGAATTATATTTATGCTTCAAATTACTACATAATTCTTATTCATGGCATCTATGATATTCCCGGTAAATCTTCTGATGGTTCAGAGATGTTCGATGCTTCTGATAATGTCTATGATTACATTCTCTGCAGTATCTGTCCTGTTAACCTTGCCAAATCAGGCCTCAGTTATGATGCTGACACAAACAGTATCGGTGAACGTGTAAGAGACTGGATTGTTGCTGCCCCTTCAAATGCATTCTTATTTCCTGCATTTAATGATAGAAATACTGATATCCACAGCCTTTTATACTATTCAAAGAACCCTGAAGAATTACAGTATTCTTTTGTAGATAATATTTTCGGTACAAATGCACCAATGACAGCCGAAAGCCAGAAAGAAACATTCAATAATATTATTATGAATACTCTCGGCGAAGATTGTGACTTTAATACAATCAAAACCATTCACGAAACTCTTAACGAAATGATAGAGGAAACCAAAGACGAACCTGAACCACTAATTCTTACAACCAATGAAGTTAAACACGTCTTTGAAGAAAGTGATATTCCTAATGAAAAACTTGAGGTTTTAGAAAAACAGCTTGATGTGGTCGCTGAAGAACAGCAATCTCCTACTTTCTTAGCTTCAAATGTAACAAATGTAAGGAAATTCAATATTGAAACTCCTGATGTTGTAATCAAAGTCAATCCTGAGCGAACAGACTTAGTCGAAACCCGTGTTATTGATGGCCGTCAATGTCTTGTTATTGCCGTCAATGACCATATTGAAGTTAATGGAATTACAATACGCGCTAATGTTAATGAAGATTAGTGATTATATTTTATAGTGATTAAATTCAAAAAAATCGAGGAGAGTTTTGCGATTGAAACTCTCCTCTTGTGTTCATATGTGAGTTATAGGTAACAGATAATTTCAAAGATTTATATTCCAAAATGTCCTACTTCATACCAGCCTTTCTTAATTTTTCTGAACTGTATTCCGTCACCATACCAGGATTTAATTTCTTTTTTTGATTTTTTATAATCTCTGGTATAAATTACTCCATACATTTTCGTTTCATCCTGCCAAAATATAATATAGTAATCTGTTACCCACAAGAAATCATAGTGTCCCTTATATGAAGTTTCACATATTTTTTTTAGAGATTCTTTTTCCTCTTCACTCATATTAACTTCTTTACCAGTATCATTTTCTTTTAACTCATATGTTTTGTCATCAATAACTAAAATTAACATTTCCGAATTATTTTCTCTATCATAATACTTAAAAAGCATATCCTTTATTAAGGTATAGTCTTTAGATACTGAATCAAAATCTTTTATATATAGTGTCTCTCTAAACAAAAAAGTCTTAATAAGAAGAAAGATAATGAGAAGAATTAACAGACTAATAACTATTTTCCTTTTTTTCATTTTACACGCTCCACATTTTCACCATATTTTTATTGCTTCGTATATTTCATTTCTACCATAAAAGATTTCATAATATTAATTTCTCCCATAACCACCAAAAATGGTTGTCATTAGGTCAAGTAAAATGACCTAGTATTAACTATACAAATATAAATACATTATAGAAAAAAACACAAACGAACTTCCAAAAAGAATTACAAAAAATAACCACTCTGTAATCACTTTCTTTGAAACAAATTTTTCGTGATTACTTTTTTTGACATATATGGTATACTTTTTTCCTTACTTAAGCCAGCCAATATGTGAACCACTTTCAGCATTATAGTGGTAGATACCGTCTATTTCATATTCAAATATTCCTTCGCACGCACGAGTAGCATTTAAAATTTCCTTGCAGATTCCAACTGTTTTTATGGTGTTCATTTTTTTAGACAAATACATAATGACAAAATATAATAAAAAGAATCCTGAAATTACAATTTCGCCAATCATTTTTTCTCACTTTCATTCTTATAAATTCTAAGAAACTATCTTTCCATCTTTTATTTCAATTATTCTTTTACACTGTTTTGCAATCTCCATATCATGAGTAATTATTATGACTGTCTTACCATTATCATTTATTTCTTTAAAAACATTCATAATCTCCTGCCCTGTTTTCGTATCAAGTGCACCTGTCGGTTCATCCGCTAACAAAATCTCCGGTTCATTAACTATTGCCCTTGCTATAGCTACCCTTTGTTTCTGTCCTCCTGATAATTTATTAATAGGTTTACTCTTTAAATCTGCAATTCCTACTTTCTCTAATGCACTTTTTACCTTATCCTTTTTATTTTTAACACCTTTTGTAAAATATAATGGAATCATTACATTCTCTTCAACGGTATATTCATCTATTAATGCAAAATCCTGCATTACAATACCTATTTCTTTATTTCTTATCTCTGCTTTCTTCTTGGCACTTACACCACTTATATCTTTACCATTCAGTTCATATGTTCCTTCTTCAAAATCATCTATACAGCCAATTATATGCATCATTGTTGATTTACCTGCACCTGATTTACCTATTATTGCAACAAGTTCTCCCTTGTTTATCTCAACATTCACTTTATCAAGCGCATAGAACTCATTACTTTTCTTCTTATTGTATATCTTTGATATTCCTTCTAATTTAATCATAGTCTTAACCTCCATTTTCATACTACTTTAGTTTTCTCTTAAAATATCAATCGGTGTATTATCTCTCATTACATTAGCTGCCATAATAGCTGATGCTATTATTGTTAAAATGCACATACACATCATAATAATCACCTGTATAAAACTGATATTTGCAAATATTTTACCAAATAACATATATTTATTATGTATAATCAGCATTACTATTCCAAGTATCATAGCCAGTACACTATTAATTGACATTTCTATAATAGTTAAAATCGTTCCACCTGACCATTTCATACCACATATAAACAGTTTGCCATAATACTTACTGCTTCTCGCTGTTTTTACGGCTGACATTCCCATTATACATAAGCATATAAGTATAAAATCAACACTAATTAATGGAATATATTTCGCATATATATTTTTTTCTTCTCTATCTGATAATTCTTCATTCTTTTTAAGGAAACTTCTTTATCAAAAGCCAGGTCATATCCATTAGATGCATCTAAACCATTTTCCATTACAACATCCTGATTATAGTACATTGAATCTTTTGATATATTATCTTTATATTTGACAATTACATTTGAATAGCCTATGTCAGGTTTAATTCCGCTATTCTTTATCTGTGATTGAGTTGTAATGAGTTTTACTACCTGTAATTGTTCATAACTATATACTGTAAATAAATCATTTATACTCATATCTGTATTCAACTTTCCACCCGTTACACATAATTTCTGTCCCTCCATAATCTTACCACATATATGTATTTTTATATTCTTTTCTCCATCAGGTGTTACAATGGCTGCATTAATAGTATCTCCTGTTTTAATACCATAAGGGTTATCTGATATAACACCATGAAGTACTCCGGAATCATTTGATTCTTCTACCCATCTTCCCTCACTTAAAATAGGTTTCATATATTTCTGCATTCTCTCATTGTATATTGATGTGCTAAGAACAGAATGTATATTATCAAAACATTCAATTGATATTTCGCTAATTGCCATAATCTTATCAACATCTTTAAGCTCATTTATATATTTTTCTTTAGCAAATGAAATGAATTCTCCCTTCTTTCCAATATAACCTTTAGCATATCTATATGTCTTTGTCTGAATCGTTAATGTACTTATAAGAATAGTTGATGATATAATCATAACAGCCAGAATTACAACAGTAAAAAAATTAAACCAGAAATTTCTAAAATATTCCTTAATTCCCAATCTAAACATTATTTTTCCCTCCTTCGTAGCATAGGTAGTGTCAAATTTACTACCTTATTTTTTATTAAAAACCTTTATTTTAGGGAGT
>OLGY01000169.1_pt1 | contig 56529 bp, 37 predicted proteins | sample 1605951 | NCBI WGS metagenome assembly OLGY01 (sample SAMN03283280) | human gut metagenome | biome: human-associated habitat; material: feces | host: Homo sapiens | place: Peru | collected 2012
AAGGAGAAATTGTAGAGGTTCCATTTGAATTGCCTGATGGAAGCATCTTGCCACACCCTGCATTGGTTCTTTCAAATGAGTATTTGCAGGATTATGAAGATGGCTTGTTTTATGCCGTATTGTGCGCCTAGATAAAGTTTCGTACCTTTGCACCATAATTTTAAATTATTCAAATTATGGTACAAGGCAAGAAACAATTAAATAGCAAACCAAAGTTTGCCGAGGTTGTAATCGGTGACAATGAGGCGAAGGAAATTGTTCTTTTCTCTTATTCTTCTGCCAGTTCTTTCATCGCATCGTTTAATGTGTTGAAAAGAACGTTGATGTTTTCTTCTTCATTCTTGCAGGCTTTCTTGAAGAGTGCGACAGGATCTTCAGGATCGCCCTTCAGCGGAGCCTCGTTCAAGAGGATGTTCACATTGTTCAGCAGCATGCCATGCAGGGTAGGCATGTGGAGCTGATGCTGAGTGCCTTCCTTGCTGCCACACTTCAGTCCGGCTGCGTATGCCTTCACGATGATACGCACCAGCAGATGGATAGCCATCGGCTCATCAGCAAGACTGATGAGAATGCCATGGGTGTAATCGCGTACATGCTCTTCAAGTGTGGTAAACTTACCTTGCAGAAGCCAGGTGAAGTTGCGCTTGTATTCTGACTCCATCGCCTTGTAAAGCTGGTTGGATTTGCAGGCGATGCGCAGATAGTCGAGCATGGTTGGCTCGAAGGCAGGATCTGCTTGCTTCATGCTCTCAAAGTTCTTCTTCATGCGCTCATTAGCCTCTTCTGCACTTTTGTAGTTGAGTCGTACGAGGGTAGAGAACATGATGTCGAAGAAATACTGGTTCACTTCTCCATAGTGTTCCAGCATCATCTGCTTCACCTCTTTCGGGTCGTTCTTCTTCTGGAAGTCATCTCCTCCGATGGCTGCATCCATGATGCCTCGGGCATAAGCCTCGAAGAAACCTCTTACAAATGAAGCTACAGCTTGATAACTATTGATTCTTTTCATGTCTGTTTATTCAAAAATCTTAAATTCATAACCCTGTTCCATGAGCCATTCAATGGATTGTGGAAGAGCTGTCTTCAGTTTGTCGATGCTCTTCAATGAGTCGTGGAAGGTGATGATGCTGCCGTTGCGGGCATACTTCTTCACGTTGTTTACAACGTCTTCTGCCGTCATCCATTTAGAATAGTCGCGGGTAACCAGGTCCCACATAATTACTTTATAGGTACGATGCAGCCACCAGTATTCACTGGCTCTCATCCATCCATGGGGTGGACGGAAGAGATGGGCATGTATCAACTCATTCGCTTTGTTGGTATTGAGAACGTATGAGATGACACGATGCTTGAAAGCACCGATGTGGTTGAATGTATGGTTGCCCACCTGATGTCCCTCTGCCACAATCTGGTTGTAGAGGTCGTGGTTGCGCAATACATTCTCGCCCACCATAAAGAAGGTAGCCTTGATGTTGTATTTTCTCAGGGTTTCCAGGATGAATGGAGTGGATTCTGGAATGGGACCGTCATCGAATGTGAGATACACCGAGTGGTCATTCTTGTCCATTCTCCAGATAGCCTTTGGATATAACCATCTAAGCCATTTGGCTGGTTGCTCTATGAACATGGGAAAAATTGATTATTATGAATAATGAAAAGTTTGATGTAGCCATCGCTACATCAAACTTTCTGATATTTACTGATTGCCTTCTGGCATTTTGCCGCCTCTGCCGTGGTACAGGGTATAGAGGTTGTTGAGCTGCTTCTGATACTTCTGTTCCAACTGAGGACTTACCATTCCTGCTACATCGCAGATGCTCTGCATAATCATAAGCTGACGGATGCAGTCGTTCTGACTCATGAGGAATCGGTCGTTAGACAATGAGAGGTAATAGTTGAGATACTGTGAAGCGTTCTTCCAAACTGCTTCTACATATTCCTTACCCTTGGCTTTCTGACCGGTCATCAACCAGCCGCGAGCCATATCCAGACCACCACTCATGTAATCGAGTGTTACGTTGTATGCAGGAATCTCTACATCAGCCTTCTTTAAGATGTTGATAGCCTTCTGCTTCTTGCCTTCAGCGATGAGCTGGAGAGCAGTCTGTGCAAGCAGGCGACGGTGAGTATAACACATGCGCATGATAGTCTCGTCGATATAGAGACCCTTCTGCTTGAGGTTACCGAACTTGAATCGGGTCATGATCATATGATAGGTCTTCTCTGTATCGAAGCGCTTTGCACCCGGAACATTCGTTGTGAATGGAGTGATGCGGTTTACAAGACCTTCCTGTACGAAGTTCTCGCCAAGGTTCATGTAATTGTCTTCACCCACAGTGAGTGCTACGTAGAGAGGACGGGTCCAGTTGCACTGTGCCAACATTTCCAACATCATCAAGTCACCCTTGTAAAGTGCATTCTTACCTGCCAGAGAAATAACCATCTTGTCAGGGATAGAATCTGTAGCCATCATCATGCCGCTCTTCTTTACTGCCTCCTTGTCGATAGTGACATAGAGGGTATCGGTTGGGATGAAGTGCATATCAGGGTTCTTGCTGCGTACCCAGTTCTTCAGAATGTTCTTCAGCTCGAAAGGCTCATCGCCAAACTGCTTCTTGGCATTCTCCGGATCTTGCTTGTAGAATTCAAGAATCTGCTTCTTTGCTTCCGGCTCTACCGATACATATTCGTTGGTACCTGAACAGAAGTCGAGACGTGGCCAGGTGATTGGCACTGAAGGTGAGTTGTATGCAGGACGCATCATCTGGTCGATATACCAGTCGGTCTGCAGGTAGCTCAGGTTACAAACGCGGGCATCTGTTCCTACGCCTTCTACTTCCTGATTGTACCAGAGTGGGAAGGTATCGTTATCACCATTGGTGAAGATGATAGGGTTGCTCTTCTCCTGGAGTGACATCAGATAGTTCTGACCAAAATCACGGCAGGTATAGCGGTTAGAGCGGTCATGATCATCCCAAGTCTGTGATGCCATCTGGATTGGGACGAGAAGTGTGATGACTGCTACGATAGCAGAAACGGCAGTACCGCTGAGCTTCATCTTCTGTTTCAGAAGGTTGATGATGGCGAGGACGCCAAGACCACACCAGATAGCGTATGCATAGAATGAACCGGCATAAGCATAGTCACGCTCACGTGGCTGCATAGGAGTCTGGTTCAAGTAGATGACGATGGCAAGACCTGTCATGAAGAACAGGAAGAATACCACCCAGAACTGCTGGATACCGATAGGAAGAGTCTCCTCTGTCTCCACGCCGTTCTTCATTACCTTGCGTTTGCGGGTATACCAAGCCTGCCAGAAGAGACCGATGAGACCGAGAATCAGCGGCATGCAGTAGAACACGTTGTGTCCCTTGTTCGCCTTCAGGTCGTCTGGCAATTTGCTCTGGTCGCCATAGAGTGCATCATCAATGAATGAGAAACCGGAAATCCAGTTACCATGTTCTGGTTCGCCATTGCCCTGAATGTCGTTCTGACGTCCGGCAAAGTTCCACATGAAGTAGCGCCAGTACATGAAGTTGCACTGATATGAGAGGAAGAAGCGGATGTTGTCAATCTGTGAAGGAACCTTCACCATGATGCTTTCACCGCAACGGTCGTAAGGTACCTGGGAACCTTCTACGCCACCCATCCAGTCTTCGTATGCTGAGGCATGAGCCGAACTGTACATACGAGGGAAGAGCATATTCTGTGCATAGACGTACTTGTTCTTATGACTTACTACAAAGTAGGAGTCCTTCTCATCTGCAGAAGCCTTCTCCTTGCGCTGGTAAACCGGTGCACCTTCCTTCATGACCGGCTTGCACATGTTGCCATCTACCTCAAGAGCTACCTGAGAGGTATAAGCCTGACCATAGAACAAAGGACGGTCGCCATACTGGTCACGGCTCAAGTAACTACCCAAGGTAAAGATATCCTCAGGAGAGTTCTGGTCCATAGGAGGGTTAGCAGATGAACGGATTACGATGAGCGCATAGCTTGAGTAACCAATCATCAGCATCAGCATGCAGAGCAATGCTGTATTCTTGATGCGGGCAGAGATGAGAGGCAATACCTGCATCTTCTTCTTTGCAATGCCTGTTACCTCATCAACACCTGTTGTGATTTCCTTCTTGCGCTTGTAGTTCAAGGCGAACCAGAGGGCAGCCAATACGATGACGCCACAGATTACGGCAGTCCAGCCATATCCATAGAAAGGAATACCGAGCATGCCGAAACCGAGAACGAATGCGATATTCTGCTTCTTCTCGTTCTTTTCTGAGGCATTGTATGTCTCGTAGATACCCCAGATAACAGAGGCTACGAGGCAGATGATATATACGATTTCACCGGTATTGAATGGACAACCGAGCACGTTGACGAAGAACAACTCGAACCATCCACCTACGGTGATGATACCTGGAACCACACCATACAATACGGCTACTACTACCAGGAATGAGAGGAACAACGCCAAGAGCGAGCCCTTCAGGTTAGCCTGAGGCACTTTCTTGTAGTAATAAACCAATACGATGGCTGGGATGCAGAGCAGGTTAAGCAAGTGCACACCGATACTCAGACCTGTCATATAAGCGATGAGTACGAGCCAGCGGTCGCTATGAGGTTCATCGGCATGGTCTTCCCACTTCAGAATCAACCAGAATACCACAGCGGTAAAGGCAGAAGAGAACGCATAAACCTCACCCTCAACAGCTGAGAACCAGAAGGTATCGCTGAAAGTGTAGATGAGTGCGCCCACCATACCTGATGCTTCGATGGCTATCATCTTGCTGGTAGTCATCTCTTTCCAATCGCCAATGATGAGCTTGCGAGCCAAATGGGTGATGGTCCAGAAAAGAAACATGATGCAGACGGCACTGAGGAGTGCGCTCATCGTGTTCACCATCTTTGCCACCTGTGTGGTGTCGCTGGCGAAGTGTGTGAAGAAATTGCCTAAGAGCATGAAGAACGGTGCCCCCGGTGGGTGACCGATTTCCTGCTTGTAGGCAGTTGTAATAAACTCAGGACAGTCCCAGAAACTGGCTGTCGGCTCAATCGTGGAACAATAAACGAAAGCCGCAATGATGAATGCGACCCATCCAAAGATATTGTCCACCAATTTGTACTGTTTCATTATTGTTTAAACTTTAATGTATTATATTTCTATGTTTCCTATTATATAATGTGTATAAAACGTTGCAAAGATACTAAAAAGATGAGATAATCTTGAAGTTTGTTCTTGTTTTTTAGGCATTATTATATTATCTACCTAAACATTTAGAAAATGTTCTTCCAGTTTTTCTCTAGGCATATCTGCAGTATCGTGATAATGCAGATGATGGTTCACACAGGCGATGTGCTTCACGTTATTAAGCACTTCGGCAATGTCGTGGCTCACGATGATGATGGCGCATTCCTTGTTAATTTGCTCCAGCATCTCGTACATCTGCTTTTGAAATCTGCGGTCGATGTAGGTGTTTGGCTCATCGAGGATTACTACATCCGGCTTTGAGACAATAGCCCGGGCGAGGAGAACTCGCTGCAGCTGTCCACCGCTAAGGGCTGCGATGTGGCGGTCCTTGAATTCCATCAATTGCATACGTTCGAGGCAATTGAGCACCTGCTGATGCTGCGCCTGGGTGTATCTCGAAAAGAGACTCTTGGTCTTGCTGAGGCCAGAGAGTACCACTTCGTAGACGGAGATAGGGAACTGTTTGTCGAGGGAGTTGTATTGTGGGAGATAGCCCATTCGGATTTCCTTGACTTCCTGCCCATCTTTATAATATCTGATTCTTCCTTCAGTTGGCTTCATCAGTCCCAGAATGAGGCGCATGAGGGTGGTCTTGCCACCACCGTTTGGTCCGATGATGCCAAGATAATCGTCTTGATAGACGGTGAGATTGATGTCGTGGAGCACCTGTTTGCCGTCGTAACCAGCTGATAGGTTCTCAATCTCTATTAACTTTGAACTTTGAACTTTGAACATTGAACTTTGAACTTCCAACTTTGAACTTTGAACTTTGAACTTTGAACATTGAACTTTATGATTAGTTGTTGCTCTTTAAATTTAACTGCCAGGCTGGGTAGCACCAGCAGAAGTATAGTTTATTTGCCTACCACAATTTCCTTGCCTTGTACAGCCAATGAAGCTTCCTGCATCGCCCAGTTCCATTCGCCTTGCAATGGGTTGATATTCATTGGCTTGGTGTGGCTCTCGTTGATGAATGTATTGGTGTTGCGGTTGGCAAACTCTGCTTGTATGAGGCAATATTTGATCTTCTCTTTTCTTGCTCTCTTGATGAGGCTCTTCAGCTGGGCAGCACTTGGCTCCCTTCCTTCTTCCTCTATGGCTAGCTGCTCAAGCTGGTAGTCACGGGCAAAGTAGGTAAGGATAGGGTGATAAATCACAAACTTGCGTACCAAATCTGGGTTCTCTTTGAAACTTTCCTTGATGGTGCTGTCTCTCTTGTCGATGATGCTGAGCAGCGATTTGTAGTTCTTCTCGAAGAAAGTCTTGTGTTTTGGCTCCAGTTCGCAGAGTGCCTTGAGCATGTTGCTGGCGATGATGCGGGCGTTTTTGCAACTCATCCATACATGTGGGTCGATATTGCCGCCAGGTGTTTGGGCTGGTTTGATGCCTACAGAGGTATCAATCACCTTCATGTCGGGAGCGTTGTCCTGCAGTTTCTTCATCCAAGTCTGCTCGAAGCCGATGCTGCCCACTTTCAGATAGAGTGCACTATTGGAGAGTTCCATCATCTGCTGGGCGTTTGGCTCGTATGTTTCAGGGTTGTTACCATTTGATACCATTACGTTGACATCTACCTTGTCTCCGGCAATCTTATCTACGAAATATTGGTAGGGAGGGATGGTAACGGTTACTGTAGGCTTGGCATTACTTTCAGCCATGCCAGCCTTTTGCTGGTTGCTTTTGCAGCCAACCATTAGGGTGCATATTATAATAAGGTATAAAAATCTCTTCATAATTAAACGATAAAACTCAGTCCATAGACCAATAAAACATATCTTAGTACTTTTCCGATGGTGATACTGAGTATCGAAATCGGAATATTGGCTCTTGTCAAGCCTAAAACGATGGTGATGGCACTTCCCAATAGTGGGAGAAAGGCGAAGAATCCCATCCAGGCGCCTCTGCCTGCCATGAAACGTTCAGCCTTATCCAGACTTTTTTTCTTCACATGCAGGTATTTCTCTATCCATTCCATCTTACCCATTCTGCCCACACCGTAGTTGAACATGGAACCAAGCACATTACCGATGCTACCGTAGATAACGAGGGGGAGAGGCTCTAGTCCAGCTGCCTGCAAGCCTGCCATTACTGCCTCGCTGCTGAATGGGAAGAAAGAACCTGCCAGAAAAGCTGCGGCAAGCATGCCCCAATAGCCCCAGTCGATTAAGAAACTGATAATCCAACTCATTGTCAATTCGTCATTTAATAGGTCTGATGCAGCGTTTCAACACATCAAACTTTATCCGTGGATACTTAATCCTTGAACTGCCTGTAATAATACAGTTTCAGGAATGAATATATTGTATAATAATATCAAGACAGTTATCACGAGCATCGTGATAAACATGATATTGGTTATTTTTCCCTTGGTATAGGTGATGAAGTGAGCGATGAGTGGTGCCGTGTTTACTATCATGATGCTGCCTAACTCCTTGATGTGCTGAGGCTGCAGGATGATGAAGGCGAGGCTCACGAAGTTCACCATGGTGAACGACTCGTATATCATTCTTGTACGAATCTTGTCTGCGTATGCTGTGTGCAGGAAGTGGATGGAACCGATAATGCCCAGGATGGTGATGAATATCAGGTTGACGACTTCATGGTCGGTTACCCTTGAATAATCAAACAATTCATGATAGTTGATGAATTCTGTAAAATGGCTGACAAGTCCATCGATGTTGTTGGTATAGGCATAGTATCCTGCCGAGAACCAGTAAGGTATGATGATTCCGATGAGAGAGGCAAATAAGTTTCTGATACTGAAGGAATTGGTGAATACCATCATCATCAGCCATAATATCGGTAAGAAATAACCTATCTGTATGAATACCATCGAAGCGAGTCCGATACAGGTAAAGGCATAGAAAGTCCATCCTGCCGACCGTTTATCCTGATAGCTATTCCATATAATGAGATAGAAGGCGATGAAACACATCGACACGATATTGGCTTTATAAGATGGGGTTGGTAGACAAGTCATGGTGACTAGTACCAGAAAACTGCACGAAACCATTCGGCTGTAGGTACGCATCAGAGAGTTGTGGTTGTTGAGTTCTACCATCAGTAATGTAGATATGATGGTAAAAGCAAAATTAAGCCAAATGTTACCCTCTATAAAACCTACTGCAACCCAAACCATAGTGGCAAGGGTTGCAGTGATTGGTAGTGCGTAGCGACTAGGTGCTACTTTATTTTGAAAAGTTTTTTTTCTTAACATCAATGTCAATTAATAATTTATAATGTATAATTAATAATGTACGTTGTTGCAGGAGGATTGTGTCCTGCAGATTTATACATTATTAATTATTAATTATTCATTATCTTAAAGGTCCTGTCCGATGTCTGAACGGAAGTACTTGTCGGTGAACTGAATCTTCTGTGCCTCGGCAAAGCTCTTCTTCAAGGCTTCTTCCTTGTCTTTACCGTAGCTGCTTACGCAGATGACACGACCACCGTTGGTTACTACCTGTCCATCCTTCATCGCTGTACCAGAGTGGAATACTACAGAACCTTCAACCTTATCGATACCTTCGATAGGATAGCCCTTCTTGTAAGCCTCTGGATAACCGCCGCTCACGAGCATGACGCAGACTGCAGAACGCTCATCAAACTCGATGGTTCGCTTGTCAAGGTCGCCAGCAGCAACACCTTCGAAGAGGTCTACGATGTCGCTCTTCAATCGGAGCATGACACTTTCTGTCTCTGGGTCGCCCATACGGCAGTTGTACTCGATGACCATTGGCTCGCCCTCAACGTTGATCAGTCCGAAGAAGATGAAGCCCTTGTAGTCGATGTTCTCTTCTGCAAGTCCCTCTACTGTAGGACGGATGATGCGCTCGTCTACCTTCTGCATCCATTCCTTGGTAGCAAAAGGTACTGGGGTAACACTACCCATACCGCCTGTATTCAAACCGGTATCGTGCTCACCGATACGCTTGTAGTCCTTAGCCTCAGGCAAAATCTTATAGTTCTTGCCATCTGTGAGAACAAAGACTGAGCATTCGATGCCGCTCAGGAATTCCTCGATAACTACGCGTGCAGAAGCATTGCCGAACATACCTCCCAGCATCTCCTTGAACTCCTTCTTTGCCTCTTCCAAAGTAGGGAGGATGAGAACACCCTTACCTGCGCACAAACCGTCAGCCTTCAATACGTATGGAGCCTTCAAGGTCTCCAGGAATTTAAGACCTTCCTCTACATGCTCGCCATCGAAAGTCTCGTATTGAGCTGTAGGAATGTTGTGGCGCTTCATAAACTTCTTGGCGAAGTCCTTGCTGCCTTCCAATACAGCACCAGCCTTTGAAGGACCGATTACAGGAATGTTCTTGGTGCGAGGATCGGTTTTGAAGTCGTCATAAACACCCTTTACCAATGGGTCTTCAGGACCAACAACAACCATATCAACACCGTTCTCGACAGCGAAGTTCTTCAGAGCCTCGAAGTCGTCAGCCTTGATATTCACGTTCTCGCCGACATTCTGAGTACCGGCATTACCTGGAGCGATAAAAAGTTTCTCACACTTTTCGCTCTGAGCGATTTTCCAAGCTAAGGCGTGCTCGCGTCCACCGCCTCCTAACAATAATATTTTCATCGTTGTACGTTTAATAGTTCCTCTGATATTTTACCTTAGGATACTTAATTTCTCCATTTTGCTGCAAAGTTACTAAAATCCTATGAATTAGGCAAAATATTTACATAAAATATATTTTTTTGCAAGTTTTACTTCAAATAGTCGAAGAAGTAATTGCTGATGCGCTCATGCAAGTGAGTGCTTTGGTGGCCTCTCATGTTATGAGGTTCGCCTGGGTATACGAAGAAATCTGGCTGTGTACCTGCTGCGATACATGCCTTCAGGAAGGTGAGGCAATGCTGTGGTACTACAGTTACATCGTTCAAGCCCTGGATAATCTGCAGCTTACCCTTCAGGTTCTTAGCCTGATAGAGCAGGGATGTCTTCTTGTAACCCTCTGGGTTGGTCTGTGGGGTATCCATATAGCGCTCGCCATACATCACCTCGTACCAGTGCCAGTCGATTACCGGACCGCCGGCTACGCCTACCTTGAATACGTCAGGATAGTTGGTCATCAATGAGATGGTCATGAATCCTCCGAAGCTCCAACCGTGAACACCAATCTTGTCGGCATCTACGTATGGCAGGGTCTTCAGATACTCTACACCCTTCATCTGGTCCTTCATCTCCACCTGACCCAGCTGGCGGAAGGTTGCCTGCTCGAAAGCCTTGCCACGGTTCTCGCTGCCACGGTTGTCGAGGATGAAGAGAAGATAGCCCTTTTCTGCCATGTAGGTTTCCCAGCCACGGCTAGAGTAGTTCCAGCGGGCATCCACGTTGTGGGCGTGAGGACCGCCATATACATATATAATAGTAGGATACTTCTTGTTGGGGTCGAAGTTCACTGGCTTCACCATTCTCCAGTAGAGGTCGGTCTCGCCGTCGTCAGCCTTGATGGAACCGCAGCTGTACTCAGGCACGTTGTATCCCTTCCAAGGGTTCTCTGCTGTGAAGTAAGCGGTACGCTTGCCGTTCTCGGTGTTCACGATGGCTATCTTGCGAGGCACGGTTGGGGTAGAGTAGTTATCATAGATAAACTGTCCGTTCTCGCTCAGGGTAGCGTTGTGCCATCCCTTGCCGCAGTCGTCCATCATGGTGCGCTTGCCGGTCTTGGTATCCACCACGAAGATGTTTCTTTGGATAGGAGAGCACTCGTTAGATGCGATGACAATGCTCTTGCGCTTGGCGTTGAAGCCGAGCACTTCCATCACCTCCCATTTACCGGAAGTTAACTGCTTGATTTCGAGCGATTCCGTGTTGCTTGCCATACGGCTGCCGTGTTTGCCCAGGGTGCAGAGATAGAGGTGGTTGTAGCCATCCTTGCGGCTCTGCATGATGAAGCTGTTGTTGTCCCAAGGCAGGAACTGGATTGGGTGGCAAGGCTCTACGTATTTCTCATCTGTTTCGCGATAGAGTTCACCTGTCTTCTCGCCAGTCTCTGCGCTGTAGGCTGTCAGGCGACAGTCGTTCTGGTCGCGGTTCAGTTCGAACATATAGATGGTCTTGCTGTCTGGACTCCATGTGATGTTGGTGAAATAGCGGTCTGTTGGGTCGCCAGCCTTCAGATAGATGGTCTTGCCGGTCATGCAGTCGAACACGCCTACGGTCACCTTATGAGATGTCTCGCCTGTCATCGGATACTTGTCTGGTGCAGGCTTGGCGCAGCAGGTCTCTGTCTCAGGATGATTGAAGTAATCAATCTCCGGGATATCCACCTGCGGATAATCTGTTACCATGCTCTGGTCCATGCGATAGAAGGCGAGCAGTTCGCCGTTAGGGCTCCAGAAGGTACCCTTGCTGATGCCGAACTCATCGCGGTGAACACTCTGACCATAAACGATTTCTCGGCTGCCATCCTTTGAAATTTGGAAATCGTGAGACTTCTTCTCTCGGGTCATGGCATTGTTGGCTACGTTGAAGGTGCGCACATAGAGGTTGCTTCCCTTCAGATAGGCGAATGCATTCTGCTGGGCGTTCGCCTCGAGGAGGTTTTCGCCGTCAGCAAACTCCATCTCGCTCAGCAGCTTATGCTTCTTGAAGTCGATGGTGTAGGTCTTGCTGCCATTGCTTACCATTACGATGCTCTTGCCTGCGAAAGGGAACTGAGCGTTGTAGAGGGCTCTTACCTTGATGTCTTTGGTAGGAGCAATCCACTGGTTGATATCGTTGATGCCGAAGAGTTTGATCTCCTTGCCCGTAGCCTTGTTCACGAGATAGCAAGCCTCCACGTCCTGGCGGATGAGTTCATTTCCCCACCAGGTGCACCAGCGGTTCTTTGCCACCATGTTGCGATAGTTATGACCACCGAAGTTCAAATCTTCCAAGGTGAAGGTCTTTTCACCCTTCTGTGCAGGAACCACGCCCTGAGCCTGTATCTCGGTTGCATTCATTGCCATCATGGAAATCATTGCTGCAAAAGATAATTTATAAATTGAATTCTTTAGATTCATTGTTATTTTGTTTGTTGATTGAATGAATAAAAACCTTGATGTGGCAGAATGCCACGTCAAGGTCTTGTATAGTTTGATGCGTAGTTTTTAATCCTCATCATCGAAGTCGGTGTTGAAGCTAGGCTTGCCACCACGCTTTCCTCCGAAATCACGACCACCGCGACGGTCTCCCTTGAATCCGCCACGCTTGTCTCCCTTTTCAAAGCGTTTGCCTCCGAAATCTCTGCCACCCTTGCGGTCTCCCTTGAATCCGCCACGCTTGTCGTCACGGTCGTTGCCACGCTTTCCGCCGAAGCTGCGTCCGCCCTTGCGGTCATCATCATCGTGGCTTCGTCCGCCACGGCGAATCTCATTGCGGCGCTTTTCAAAGTCTTCCAGGCGATGGCTATGGAACTGGAAGCTGCGGATGTCTGCATCCTCGTTTTCTGTCTCCTCGCTTACGCGTTTCTTAAACTCGCGCTCTTTCTTGAAACGATGCTTCTGAGCCATTTCGCGCTTCTCGGCTTCGGTCTTGACAATACCGCCTTCAGAGCGGAATTCCTTCATCTTACCGTCGAACATCACGTACTTGCGGAATTCGCATTCCAAACTTCCGTTGTATACAGGAATCTTGATAGATGGCTTCAGACCAATCTGCTCAAAGCATTCCTCGCGGTAACTCAATACCCAAGCCTCGTTGCCTGCGAAAGCCTTCTTGAAGCGCTCGCCAATCATCTTGTAGGTATTCAAGAGGTTAGGGGTAGAGATACGCTCACCGTATGGAGGGTTCATCACGATGATGCTCTTCTCTGCTGGCTGAGTGAAGTTCTTGAAGTCCTGCTGTGCGATGGTGATATCCTTGCTCAGTCCGGCTGCACGCACGTTGAGGTTGGCAGTGTTCACAGCCTTCATATCTACATCATAACCGTAGATATGGTGCTCGAACTCGCGTTCCTGAGAGTCATCGTTGTAAATCATGTCGAAGAGATCCTGATCGAAATCGTTCCACTTCTCGAAGGCAAACTCCTTGCGGAATACACCTGGAGAGATGTTGCGGGCAATAAGTGCTGCTTCGATAGCGATGGTGCCAGAACCACACATAGGATCGATGAAGTCGCATTCGCCCTTCCAGCCGGTCATCAGGATCATACCTGCAGCCAGAACCTCGTTCAATGGAGCCTCAACCTGCTCCTGGCGGTAGCCACGGCGGTGCAAGCTCTCGCCACTAGAGTCAAGACTCAAGGTAGCGTTATCTTCTGCGATATGGATATTAAGACGGATGTCTGGGTTGGATACGCTGATGTTAGGACGTGTGCCCTGCTTCTCGCGGAACCAGTCTACGATAGCATCTTTTACCTTGTAAGTAACAAAGCGTGAGTTGCGGAATTCCTCTGAGTAAACTACTGAGTCTACAGAGAAAGTCTTCTTCACGTCCAAGATGTCATCCCACTTGATCTTCTGAATCTGATCATACACTTCTTCGGCAGAACGAGCCTTGAAGTGCTTGATAGGCTTTAAGATACGGATGGCTGTGTGCAACTGGAAGTTGGCACGATACATCATTTCCTTGTCGCCTGTGAAAGATACCATACGGCGACCTATCTGTACATTGTTGGCACCCAACTGGGTGAGCTCCTCAGCCAAGACGGGCTCCAGACCCATGAAGGTCTTGGCAATGAGTTCAAATTCCTGTTCCATTATTGAATTCTATATCTAATAAACTTTGTTTTTCTTTTTTATATTTCTTTGTTTTTGGCTTCATATCCTTGGTTACCCATACGTTAGCTCCCACTACGCAGCCTTCTCCGATGGTGATGCGACCGAGGATTGTAGCATTGGCATAGACGATAACATCGTCTTCCAGGATTGGGTGACGAGGGATTCCCTTGATAGGGTTGCCGTCCTTATCGAGTGGAAAACTCTTGGCTCCGAGGGTTACACCCTGGTAGAGTTTCACGTTGTTGCCGATGATGCAGGTGGCTCCGATTACCACACCCGTTCCATGGTCGATGGTGAAGTGGTGACCGATGGTAGCCTCTGGATTGATATCGATACCGGTCTCTGAATGTGCCAATTCGGTCATCATACGAGGGATGAGTGGCACACCGAGCAGGTGAAGTACATGAGCGATACGATAGTTGGTTATCGCCTTGATGACAGGATAGCAGGAGATGATTTCTCCGTGGCTCATTGCCGCAGGGTCTCCATTATAGGCAGCCTCCACGTCGGTGGCGAGAATTTTACGAAGTTTTGGAAACTTCATGATGGCTTTTGCTGCGATAACGCCAGCCTTGGCACGTTGATGCTGTAGTTCAGCTTGTGTCTCAGTTTCGCAATCATTGGCGAAGCAGAGTCCGGCGAGAATCTGTTCTGCAAGCATCTCGTAGAGTTTCTCTACTCTTACTCCAATATGATATTTGATAGTGGAGATATTTACGGAAGAATTGCCGAAATATCCCGGAAAGAGGATGGAGCGAGACAGATTGATGATATCTTCGAGCGCCTTGCCCGAAGGAAGTGGATTTCCGTCTCTGTGCTGATGGAATAGACCTTTTAATGAATCGGCGCAAGAAAGCTCGTCGATGGTCTCTGTCAGCTGATGAGTTAATGTATCTTTACTCATTTTCTTCATGTATCAATAAAATTCGTGTGCAAAGATACGATTTATTTCTTGAATTGCAAAAAAATGACGGCTGTTTTTTTTGCTTTTTTGTAGAATAATCGAAACAGAAAAAGCAGATTCACTAAAATACGGAATCTGCTTTTTCGGCTTCTATTCTGTGATACTGTCTAAAAAGAGCAGCAATCGGTTGGTGACATTTACTTCTGAAACTCCCGAATCGAAATCGAGGGATACCAGGTTCAGTTGAGGGAAACGCTCATGTAGCCGTTTCTCGATACCCTTGGAAATCACGTGGTTAGCGATGCAGCCGAATGGCTGGAGCGAGATGATATTATTCACTCCGTCTCGGATATAACCCACGATGTCGGCAGGCAGGAGCCAGCCTTCTCCAAACTGTGCTGCCAGCGAAACCAATCCCTGCACATCCTTCGCATCATCATAAATATTGGTGAATGGACGGAAGTAGCGGAACCTGCTGGCTGCCTTGTTCACCTGGCGCAATCTTCTGCCTATCAATGCCTGATAAGCACCCTTGATGATGAAGTCTGGTACCTTGGTACAATTCAGTCGCATGTGCTTCTGTATCTCTACATTCACGAATTCCTGAAGGAAGAACGGAGCGAGTAGCGGAGGCACTACCTCAATGCCTTTAGAGATGATGTATCGCTCCAGGTACTGATGGGCAAAAGGATTGAACTTCAGGAAGATTTCTCCTACGATGCCCACTTTGGGTACATCCTTGTCTAGGGTCATCTGGTTGAATTCCTCTGCAGCCTGTTCCAGGAGCTTGATGAGACCTTTTGCTGAGTTTCGGGCGATAGGCTCGTCGATGAGGCGTATGTACTTATCCCGTAATTCCTTGGCTATTCCCTGTTTCCGTTCTCTTGCGATGCAGGCGTTGTACATCTCGTTAATCGCATCGCCATAGAAAATAGCGGTAACGATAATCTGGCTGTATTTTAGCCAAGGCACGTTGAAGCCATCCTGCTCATTATAGTCTTGCTTATCATCCGTAGAACCGGAAGCTTCACCTGTCGAGGCTGTCACGCCTAGTGTGAGTAATGGTACATCCAGGAAACCGTTGGAAATCATCGCCCGTTTGATGAGGCCTGCATAGTTGGTTGCACGACATTGTCCACCCGTCTGGCTCATTACTACAGCCGTGTTCTTGAGGTCGTATTTGCCTGATTTCAAGGCTTTGATGATGTCGCCCACGATGAGTGTTGCAGGATAGCAAACCTCATTGTTGGCGAATCTCAAGCCAATTTCTGCACTAGCTTCATCGCTCATAGGCAAAACTTCTACATCATAACCTATCAGCTTCAGGATAGGAGGAATGATAGGAGTGAGATACTCAGTCATAAACGGAGCGAGAATCTTGCGATGCACATCCTGCTTGGTGAAAACCTTGGTCTGCTGTAAATGTTGAGTGTTGAGTGTTGAATGTTGAATTTCTTCTGCTGTTGAATTTTTCACTCTTCGTTCTTCACTCTTCACTCCCTTTAGGCTTTCTATCAGCGAGCGGACACGAAGCTTCAGCGAACCAATATTGCTGACATCATCTATCTTCAAGAGCGTGAAAGGCTTGTTGTGGCGCTTCATGATGTCACGAATCTCGTCCTGGATAAAGCTGTCCGGTCCGCAACCGAAGCTGGTCATCTGTACGAAATGTACATTGTCACCCTGTTCGGCTGCCCATTGCGCAGCCTTCATGATGCGGTTCATGTAAGCCCATTGCTTGACAAGATAAGTCTCTGGCTGGCTGTTGTATGCATCGTTGTTGTCTGATGAGCCTCTGGCGATGTCTTCGCTGATTACGTTAACTCCCAGGTTTGCAATCATCTCGCTCAACTTGTGCTGAACCAACGGGTCTGTATGATAAGGACGGCCAGCCAGGAGGATGGTAAGACGAGGCTTTTCCTCGTTCTGATTGAGAATCTCCCAAGCTTTCGTCTTGATTTCTGCTGAATAGGAAGCTTGCGCATAGAGCGCTTCTCTCAAGGCCTTTCGGGCAGTCTTTCTGTCTACTCCCAACTTCTTGAGATAATCCACGATTTGCTTTTCCAAAGCCTTGGATTGTGCAAAGTTGATGACTGGAGAATCTATCGGTTTCTTCAGATCTATTACCGATTTGATGACATCACTATAGCCCGAAACCACAGGACAGTTGAAGCTGTTCAGCGTATTCTTCGGGTCGTCATTGTGTTCATATACTACGTATGGCATCAGGATGCGGTCTACCTCCGGGTTCTCATTAAGCTCTTTGAGATGACTGTGAGCCAACTTGGCAGGGAAGCAGATGTTGTCGCTCATAACTGTATTCAAGGCTCCTTCATACTGGCTGAAGGTTGAATCAGAAGAGAGAATGACATCGAAACCTGCTGCATGAAGCAGGGCATTCCAGAACGGAAAATCCTCATACATGTTGAGAATGCGGGGGATACCAACCTTGATGTGGCGTTTTGTGATATCAAAGTGCTTAATTTCCTTACCGTCAAAGAGTAAGTGATATTTATATTCGTAAATATTCTTACCTTTTATCTCATTTGCACCCTTGTTGTTGAAAACCCGTTCACACTTGTTTCCCGAGTAAAACTTATTGCCACCAGCGAAGGTGTAGCGAGAAACATAGCAATGGTTCTCACAGCCTTTACATTGCAACTGCCTGGTTTCGTAATGAGCTAGATTCAGAAGGTCGTCAATGCTCCGGGCATTCGTCTCTGTTGGGTAATCAGCTGCCGCATGGAGTGCACAGCCGTAGGCACCCATCAATTCCGGCATGTTGCTACGGGCCACTTCGGTATGAGTCAGCAATTCGAAAGCTCTTACCACAGCATCGTTTCTCATGGTACCACCCTGTACGACGATTTTTCCTCCAAGGTTCTCGTTACCATGGAGTTTCAGTACTTTATAAAGACAGTTCTTGATAACCGAATAAGAGATTCCGGCAGAAATATCAGCCACCGAAGCCCCCTCTCTGAGAACCTGCTTTACCTTGGAATTCATGAAGACCGTACAGCGGGTACCCAGGTCGCAAGGAGCTTTAGACTGGCAGGCAAGTTTGGCGAAATCACCTACAGAATATCCCATGTTATTGGCAAAAGTCTGTATGAAGGTTCCGCAACCGGAAGAGCATGCCTCGTTGAGTTCCATTCTAACTACAGCACCTTTTTCTACGAAGATAGCCTTCATGTCCTGTCCGCCAATATCAAGGATGAAACTGACGTCAGGCATGAGTGATGCAGCTGCTCGTTCGTGTGCCATGGTTTCGATAATGCCGCTGTCAAGTCCGAATGCAGCCTTAATCAGTTCCTCGCCATAGCCGGTAGAACAAGAGCCTACGATTTCCAGTTCAGCCCCTCTATGTTCTGCTTCCTGCTTCAGGGCGTTCAGACCATCGGCTACCGCCTTAATAGGGTTGCCTAGGTTCAGACGATAGTTTGTAAAGACAATATCGCCCTTGTCCTTTTGGGCAGATTTCGCATCTGTATCCGTATTGCTTCCCATTCTAACTGCCACAATCTTGGTCGTAGTGGAGCCGGAATCAATACCGATAACTACCTGCTGCTTACCTTTTGCCAGAGGATGGGTTTCGGTAGCGAATCTTGCTTTTGACTGGAGCCATTTATCGTGCTCCATTTCGTTTTTAAACAAAGGTTCCAAGCTACTGTTCCACTCAACCTTTATTTCCTGATGTAAGCGCTTTCTGAGTATGGAAAGCTGGATTCCGTCAGAATCAGAAGCATCTGTAGAATCTGCGGAATCTGTGGGAGAATTACGGTAGGCGCATCCCAGCGCAGGAATCAGATTGCTATTTTCAGATACGATGAAATCATTTTCTGACAGCTGCATATAGTCGCAGAATGCTTTGCGGAGTGCTGGGAGAAAGGTTAGCGGACCACCGCAAAGCAGGATAGGAGCCTCGAAGTCGATGCCGTGAGAAAGCGTCACCACAGTTTGTACTGCGATGCTATGAAAGATACTAGCTGCAATATCCTCTTCCGGAAGATTGCGTGCCATGAGATTCTGGATATCGGTCTTGGCGAAGACGCCACAGCGGGCTGCCATCGGATAAACATGTTGGGCATTCATAGCCAACTGGCTCATCTTCTGATTGTCTACACCCATCAATACGCTCATCTGGTCGATAAACGCACCTGTACCACCGGCACAGTTTCCGTTCATGCGAAGCTCCATTCCGCCATTAGGCTTGAAGAAAACAACCTTGGCATCCTCTCCACCGATATCGATGAGAGCCTTTGCCTCAGGATGAGCCTTACGGGCATAAACCGATGCTGCCACTACTTCCTGAACAAACTCAGCCTGCAGCTGTTCTGCCGTTGCCATGCCCACGCTTCCCGTAACGCAGATATTTACCTTTGTATCGCCTATCAACTGGTTAATCTCATCGAAATAATGAGACACAAGTTCTTTGACACGAGCGTTGTGGCGTTCGTATTTTGAGTAAATCAAGTTTTTCTTGCCATCGATAACGGCAACTTTGGCTGTTGTAGAGCCAACATCTAGTCCGATACTATATTTTGCTTTCTTCATTTCTCTTCTTTCTTTCAGCCTGCAAAATTACAAAAATCTTTCAAGAAAACCAAAAGACAGCTATGATTTTTGCTAATAATCCCATGACTTTTTCAAAGAACAAAGAATGGGCATTCACACCTTTCTCATATCTCTAAATGCACTCCATGCTATCGGAATAGCTACTGCAAAGGAGCAGAAGTCTGCCCATGCCTGACACATTTCTACCCCCAGCAAACCGAAGAAATGGGGTAGGATAAAGATGAGCGGAATGAAGAACAAACCGCTTCTTGCTGCAGCTACGATATTGGCACGGATAGGCTTGCGGATAGTCTGCATCAGCATGTTGGTAAGTACGATGGTGGCAACCAGAGGAAAACTGATAACCTGCCATTTCAAAGCCATGGAACCAACCTCTATTACCTTGGCGTCATCACGGAAGAGTTCGATGATAGGCTCTGAGAAAATGAAGCCAATCACGGCACAGATAGCCAGGAATATGGTGCCACACTTGATGCAGTAATAAAAAGCTTCCTTGACGCGGGCATATAGTCTGGCTCCATAGCAGAAACCACAGAGAGGCTGGAATCCTTGACCCAATCCGATTACCACAGCATAGGTAAAGAAAGAGATGCGGGTGACGATGCTCATGCCGGCAATGGCAGCATCTCCGTAAGCTCCCGCTGCCACATTCAATACCAAGGTGGCGATACTTCCCAAGCCTTGTCTTGACAGGGAAGGGGTTCCGCCAAAGATGATTTCCTTGGCATAAGCCTTGCTAGGTGTGAAGTAGCGAAGGTGGATTCGGATGTTCTGCCCCTTGTGCGTCATCCAGAAGAGGATGGCGCAACCGAAACATTGGCTGATGAGAGTGGCGATGGCTGCACCCGTAATGCCCAGCTCGAAGTAGAGAATGAGCAATGGGGCGAGAATCAGATTCAGCAATACGCCCGACATGATGCCTTTCATCGCATACATCGTGTTGCCCTGGAAACGCATCATGTTGTTGAGAGTGAGCGAAGTGGTCATGAAAGGAGCCCCAAACAGGATAATGCCCAGATAACGCTCTGTATAGGGAAGGATGGTGGGAGTAGAGCCCAAGGTAAGGCAGAGTGGGGTAAGAAACAGCTGACCCAGAATTGCGATGACCAAACCTGTGAGAAAGCTCAATACAAAGCCTGTTGTTGCCATCTTTCTGGCGTTCTCCTCCTCTTTGGCGCCCAACTTACGAGAGATATAATTGCCAGCTCCATGACCATAGAAGAAGCCAACAGCCTGTATTACCGCCATCATGGCAAATGATATTCCCACAGCCGCTACGCTCTGGGTATTGATGCTTCCCACGAAATAGGTGTCGGCGAGATTGTACATACTCGTAGACAGCATGCTGATGATGGTAGGAATCGCCATCGTGAAAACAACCTTGTGCACAGGAGCTTCGGTCAGGAATGTATAATTATCTCTTGTTTTCTTCATTGTGAAATATCTGTTTTCTTCTTTTTTTGACCATGCAAAGGTACTATTTTATTTTCGATTATCGCCCAATAATGGGATTTATGTGAACTTTTTTAATAAAAATGCACTAAAAACTTGCCTCTGTCAAAAATATGTAGTACTTTTGCAGACGTTTTGTAGTTCTCTATCTTCTTGTAATACAAGATGTACGGACTGAATAGCTATATAAAACGGACTAATTATACTGATCAGAATTTGATTATAATCGAGTAAAAACTGTAATGAGCAATATAAGAATAATACCAGTAACAACCCGAAAGGGATTGCGTGCCTTCGTAAACTTCTATTATGAACTGTATAAGGGCAATAAATTTGCTGTTCCCTTCTTGCGCTTTGATGAAATGAATACGTTGAGTAAGTGCAAGAATCCTGCCTTTGAATTCTGCGAGGCACAGTATTTCCTGGCTGTAGATGGTGAGGCGCGTATCGTGGGTCGTGTTGCTGCCATCATCAATCGCCGTGCCAATGAACAATGGAATAAGAAGCAGGTAAGATTCGGATGGTTTGATTTTGTGGATGATTTAGAGGTATCGCAGGCTTTATTAAATGCTGTTGAGGCTTGGGGACGCACAAAGGGAATGACAGAGTGCGTAGGACCGCTTGGCTTTACGGATATGGACCGTGAAGGATTGCTCATCGAGGGATTCCATCATAAATCTACCATGTATATCAATTATAATTATCCTTATTATAAGAACCACATGGAAGCCATGTCGTTCTATGAGAAGGATAATGACTGGCTGGAATATCGCATCAGGGTGCCTGAGGAAACCCCGGCCAAGTTTGCCAGAACTGCAGAGATGATAGAGAAAAGATACAATCTGCATGTGCATAAGTTTACTTCCCGAGAGTTGGTTAATGGTGGTATGGGACGAGAGGTGTTTCATATCGTAAACGAAACTTATAAAGACCTTTATGATTTTCAGCAACTCACGGACAGTCAGATAGATAAGTATGTAAATGATTATATCAAGAAGGCAGATCTGAATCTGGTTACGGGTGTCGTTGATGGTAATGATGGCAATAGATTAATAGGTTTTGGCGTATCTTTCCCTTCTTTTACCGATGCTTTACAGAAGATAGGGAATGGCAAACTGTTGCCTTGGGGATGGTTGAAAATTCTGAAAGTACTGAAGTTTCATGCCACAGATACGGTAGATTTGCTCCTGATAGGTGTATTGCCTGAGTATCGTGCCAAGGGAGCCAATGCCTTGATCTTTGCCGATCTGATCGAGCAATATCACCGTTATGGATTTAAATGGGCTGAGGCTATGCCACAGATGGAAAGCAACAAAGGTGTACAGAGCCAATGGCAATATCTGGAAAGCGAACAGCATCGTCGTCGCAGATGTTACCGTAAGGTGATGGTTAGATAAGATAAAACTGTATGGAAAATACGATTTTAAGATAAAAAAGCGCCTGGCTTAGATAATTGATTCTGAGTCAGGCGCTTTGTTTTATTTCCTAATACCGTATGTTCTTTCTTTCTCCCAGAAAGCCCTTCAAGCCTCCCAGTTCCATCAGAATTACACCAATAAGGGTGGTGAGGATGCCCAAGATGACATCGATGATGTAATGATGGCCGGAATAAACGGCTGTCCACCAGATTCCTAAGCAGATGAAAGCGAATAGGACTATCGTGTACCAACGCTTATGGCTCATTACGGCATAGATGGTAGTGAGGAACATGTAGGCTGCGTGCAAACTGGGAACGGCAGCAAATACATTGGCATTTTTGCCGTACAGTCCATGAAAGATGGAAAGTCCCGTCATTTCATCAAATCTGCCTAAACCTGCCACATTACCCGGGGTGTGGAGAATTGGTTCGAAACCGTAGTTCATCGCATACCAAGGTGGGGCTGCAGGGTAGATATAATAGCCGATAAAGCCAATGATGTTGACCAGGAGAAAAGCCCATGAGAATCGTCTGAACCAGGAATACTGCTTCTTGATGTAGAGATAAATGGCGAAGGCGATAGGTACCGGTACCCAGCACAGGTAGAAGATGCCCGCCATGAAATCGGCTACTCCGCAGTTGTGAACCTTGAAGTATTCACCCGGTATCATGAGTTGTGTATGGTCGGCTACAGCCTGCAGTTCGGCAGCAGTAGTGGCTGCTATTCCAAAGAGATATTTCTCTGCTTCATACAGATGAACTACATCGATGGAGTTTACCTTATAGTTCGGGTAAAGGCGCATCGAATCGTAGATGATTCCGAAGAGGAACCAAGGCAGGAAGTAGATGGCAAAGTTGCGGGTCTTCTTCCAAGCCATCAGCACGACCAATAGAATGATTAAATATATGCTAAACACTTTCTCTTATTTTTTTTTCATTACTCGATAGCAATGTGCGATGCGCCAGAATGCTGTGATGTTGGCAAGAATGGCGATGAGAATCATGCCGCTCGCCAACCACCATAAATCTCCGGTAATGCCAGTAACGATTGCAGATACGGCAGTAACTACTACTCGCTCCGGGCGTTGCATGAATCCTACCTTGCACTCGATCTCAAGACCCTCTGCACGGGCACGAACGTAGCTTACCATCACGGAACCCGTCATGGCAGCAAAGGTCATTACGCCCATCCAGAACCATTCGCCCTTGTCGGTAAGGAGGAAGACCAGGCAGATGCCGAAGAGACTGACCAGCTCGCTGTAACGGTCGAGCGTAGAATCCCAAAGTGCACCAAAGAGGCTGCTCTTGCCGCTCATACGGGCCAGTCTTCCATCCATCATATCGAAGAGACCAGAGGCAAGAATGATAAATCCACCCCATCCGATGAGAGTCATACAGTCGGCATAAGTATAGTCGCTGGTGCCGGCAGTCATCAGGGTAGGGTCGCTGTTGACTCCGCCCATTCCCAGAATCCACGCTGCGTCAATAAAGAAGCAGGTAGCAAAAATATTGCCGATAAAACCTACCAGCGTCACGATGTTTGGCGTGATTCCAATCTTTATCATCGCCTTGATGAGCGGATTGATCATCACGTAGATTACTTTTTGTAAGAAATCTCTGTAATTCATTTGTTTATTGTCATTTGTAATTTCCTAATATTCTTTTTTCCTTCTTTTTGGAGGTCTTCAGGATTCCTTCCTTCAGGAACCTCTTCTTCGTCCTTTTTCTTAAACACGAATTTCCTCTGTCCGGGATAATTCACCAGCACAGCTACAAGAAATGAAACCACACATTTTGGAATCATGTAGTGGATATTGACGTGTTCATGCAGGTTGATGGCTTCTGTCAAGGCGATGGTACCGCCCGAATTGAGTGTCCAGCTCAAGGCCCAGATGATGAAATATCGCCATGCCACGCTCTTCTTCTTGCGCTTGGAGTCGCCGAATACGTAGCGGTAGTTGAGGGTGCAGTTGGTGATTCCGCCACTCATGACGCCCAGGGCATTGGCTAGTCCGTAGTATATTCCGATGATGTCGGAGAGGAAGAAAGCCAGTCCGAAGTCTACTATCGAGGCTATTGATGCTGTCAGCTCAGCCTTTCCGAAGGTTACCAGTTCCTGCTTTATCTTACCCATAAAAATATGATTTTGGCAATCAGCATGACGACGGCTGCATAGAATCCACCCAGCAGGTCGTCTGCCATGACATAGAAGGCTCCCTCTTTGCGGTCTAGCCACTTGATGCCAAGTGGCTTCACCATGTCGAAGAAGCGGAAGAGAACCAAGGCAACCAAAGCCCACCACCAGGCATCCTTGGGTGCTCCTGTGGCAGTAAATGGCGTAATTAGGGACAGCGGAATCCATACGCCAGCCATCTCGTCGATTACTACTCGGCTTGGGTCTTCTCCCCAGTAAGGCTGAAGTCGGGCTGTAGCCCAGGTTCCTAGCAGGGTAGAGAGGATGACCAGGAAAAAGGTGATGCTTTGCAACGTTTCTCCGTTGAAGCCACCGAGGTAAGCCATCAATGCCCAAATAAGGGTGGCCAAGACTGAGCCAGCCGTACCTGGTCCCCAAGGCCAGAAGCCGCTTCCGAAGCCCGTTCCGATGATGACGGGCAGCAGAGGAGGGCGCTCATTGGTTAGATTTCCTTTATTGTTCATTTTTGCCTAATTTCTATTCGTTTTGCTTGATTGTTTGTAATTCGGTTGCAAAATTACGCTAAAAAACTAAAATATCCAAATAGTTTTCGATTATTTTCAGAATAATATGTATATCTTTGCATCCGAATTCGGAAAAAAGCCAAAAATGAAGCCCAAAAGAGCTTAAATATGGCTTATTATATAAATAAGGTATTATTAGAAAGAGGTTAATGAAGGATATGAATTTTAAAAGAACATTCTTGTTGTTTTTTACATTGATGGTCTGTGCGCTCGAGATGGCTGCACAGCAGAAAATCAGCGGTCGCGTCATCGACGAGGATGGCTTTGCCGTGCCTTATGCTAGCGTGCAATATAAGGGACACAAGATTGCCGTTTCAAGTGATGGAGAGGGTAAGTTTACCATCGAGAAGCATCCCGAATGGGTGCTTACCGTGAGTGCCCTCAGCTATAAGTCACAGACTGTGAAGATTAGCGAAAAGCTCAATTTTCTGGAAGTGAAATTGAAAGATGATAGCCGCCGACTCAACGAGGTGGTGGTGAAATCGAAGAAAGGTAAGTACAAAAGAAAGGAAAATCCTGCCGTAGAGCTGATGCGACGTGTGATTGCTGCCAAGAAGAAGAGCAATCTGTCCAATCATGATTATTATCAGTTTGATAAATATCAGAAGTTAACCTTGGCGCTCAACGATTTGACCAAGGAACAGTTGGAGGGCAAGTTCTTCAGCAAGCGTCAGTATCTGCTGGACCAGGTGGAGAAATCGCCTTATAATGATAAGCTGACCTTGCCTGTGCAGGTCAACGAGACGGTTTCGCAGCATATCTACCGCAAGGATCCAAAGAGCGAGAAAGATATTATCAAGGGTCAGCAGAGTAATGGTATCGGTCAGGTGATTCAGACGGGTGAAATCATCAATACCGTTCTCAAGGATGTATTTACCGATGTCGATATCTACGATGATTATGTGCGCCTCCTGCAATATCCGTTCCCTTCTCCTATCGGTAGGACAGCCATTTCTTTCTACCATTATTATATAGAGGATACGGTTTATGTAGAGCGCGATCTCTGCTATCATCTGCAGTTTATTCCTGCCAACAGTCAGGACTTCGGATTCCGTGGAGAGCTCTATGTGCTTGCTGACAGCACCCTGCATGTAAAGAAATGTAATCTTTATATGCCTCACAATAGTGATGTGAATTGGGTGAAGGATATGAAGATAGAGCAGGAATTTACGAAGCTCGATAATGGCGAGTGGGTTTTGACCAAGGACGATATGGTGGCAGAAATGCACATCAATAATCTGTTGCAGGACCTGCTGGTGGTAAGAAATACGCGACTCTCCGACTATGCCTTTGATGAACTGCCGAAGCAGCTGTTCAAGGGTAAGGCGAAGATAAGGCACGATATGGACGCCATGAACCGTGATGAGGCTTACTGGAATAAATACCGACAGGTAGGCCTTACGAAGAGCGAATCGTCGATGGATAGTTTCATTCATCGTATGGAGAATTCCAAGGGCTTCAAATACATTATCCTGGGTGTGCGAGCCCTGATGGAGAACTATGTTGAGGTGGCTCATGCCAAGAAGACCGAGGAGAATAAGGAAAACAGAAGTTATTTCGACTTGGGACCTATCAATACGTTCCTTTCCAACAACTTCGTGGATGGAATCCGATTGCGTCTGGCTGGTCGTACGATGGCTGCTCTCAATCCTCATTTCTTCTGGAATGGTTACGGAGCCTATGGTCTGAAGAGTCATGAATGGTATTATGGTCATGTGCTGACCTATTCTTTCAACAAGAAGAAAAACAGTCCGTTCGAGTTCCCTATGCGCAACCTTACTTTCGAGGTGGGACATGATATTACTTCTCCATCTGATGACAACCTGTTGCACAACAAGGACAACTTCTTCATGACCCTTCGTGCCACGACTCAGGATCAGATGTATCTCTACCAGCGCCAGAAGCTGGGCTTTGTCTACGAGACCGATTGGGGCTTCCGCTTCGATACGAATATACGTTGGCAGAGCAACCGTACCGTGGGCAACCTGCATTATTATAAGGTGAACACGGGCGAAGAAGTAAAGAAAATCCGTACCACGGAGGTTTCGGCAGGACTCAATTACAATCCTGGTGTTACCTATGTGAATACCAAGCAGCAGCGCTTGCCTATCAATCTGGATAGTCCTGAACTCAGCTTGCGCCATACGACGGGTCTCGATGGCTTTATGGGTGGACAGTATAAGAGCAACATCACCAGCCTGGGCATTTACAAGCGCCAATGGTTGGGAAGCTTCGGCTACATCGATTTCAATATCGTGGGTAAGATGCAATGGAACAAGGTGCCATTCAGCATGCTTATCCAGCCACCGGTCAACCTCTCTATCTTTGAACAGGAGGCCACTATCAGTATGATGAAAGACTGGGAATTCCTGAGCGACCGTCAGGTATTCTGGTCTGTAGCCTGGGATATGAACGGCAAGCTGCTCAATCGTATTCCGCTCATCAAGAAGCTCAAGTGGCGTGAATATATTGCAGCCAAGGGAGTCTGGGGACAACTTACGGATAAGAACAATCCGCTGAAGAATCCGAACGATGATGTTCTCTTCAAGTTCCCAAACAACTCTTACACCTTTGGTGATACTCCATATTGGGAATTGGTGGCTGGCGTGCATAACATCTTCAAGTTCTTCGGAATTGATTATGTGCGCCGTATCAATTACCTGAATCATCCTAATGTAGACAAGTGGGGCATCCGCATGGGATTCCTCATGACGTTCTAATCAATTTCTGATGGTCTGGAAGCGGACCGTCAGAAATCATATTTGTCATAAACAACATAAAATAAGATAGGAGATAAAATCATGAAAATTTTGCTAGCAGACAGACAGGACATCACGCGAGCAGGACTCAGCTACGTGATAGAGAAAATGGAAGGGCTGGAAAGCAAGTATGTGGAAGACAAGGCTGAGCTGATGCTTGCGCTCAAAGATAACGAAGATACGGTCGTGATACTCGACTATACGAACTTCGACATCAACGATGCAGCAGAGCTGCTCATCCTGAACCAACGTTTTCCTTATACCCGATGGCTCTTGTTTAGTGAAGACTTGAGTACCGACTTCGTGAAGGTACTCGTTGCTAGCAGTAGTATGTTCAGTATTCTCCTGAAGGAGAGCCCGCTGATGGAAATCAAGGAGGCTATCCGTTTCTGTGCAGCCAGCAACCGTTTCATCTGCCAGCGCATGATGGAAGTATTGCTCGCTCCTAAGAAAGAAACAGAAGAAAAGGTAAATCTTACCAAGACTGAGACTGAGATTCTGAAAGATATTGCATTAGGAATGACTACGAAGGAAATAGCCGAAAAGCGTTTCTCCAGTTTCCATACCGTGAACACCCATCGTAAGAATATCTTCCGAAAGCTGGGCGTCAATAATGTTCATGAGGCTACAAAATATGCTTTAAGAGCGGGCTTGGTAGATTCTGCAGAATATTATATTTAACTTCTGAACTTGCGAAACTAGAATACGATATTTGAGGATATGGTAAAAAAATAAGGTTTCAGATTGTCTCCCGACAGTCTGAAACCTTTTGTTTCTAACTAACTTATTATCAACTATTCATTACTTACTGGCTGCAAAATTACAAGTTTTTATAGAAAAAAAAGTATTTTCTCTAGAAAAAACACACGTAAACGTTTGCAAATTCGAATAAAATCTGTATCTTTGCACGTAAAAGTGCAATAATGCATCTTCTAATCTAACTTATTAGTAAATGAAGCAACGTAGAACATCACTAAAAGATCTCGCAGACAAGTTGGGAGTGAGCATCGCTACCGTGTCTCGAGCTTTACGAAATAGCCATGAGGTGGGAGAGGAAATGACTCAGAAAGTCAAGACCTTGGCAAAGGAACTCAACTATCGGCCTAACCCATTTGCACAGAGTCTTCGGAAGGAAGCTCCAAGGGTGATAGGCGTCATCGTTCCTAATCTGGTTACCCACTATTATGCTGCCGTGCTGGATGGCATAGAAGATTATGCCTCAAAGTGTGGCTATTCGGTTATTAGTGCCAATAGTCATGAGAACCACGAGCGCGAAGCGAAGGCTCTTGACAATTTTCTCGATATGCATGTAGAAGGTATTATTGCTTGCCTCGCACAAGATACTACCGACTATTCTCATTTCGAGCAGCTCCACAAGATGGGAGTTCCTTTGGTGTTTTTTGCCCGTTGCTGCCTGGAAGAAAAGTTCTCTCAGGTTGTGGGTAATGGTGATGTGGCGGCTCAGGAGGCTACTCAGCACATGATTGAGACAGGCTCCCGCCGTATTGCCTTCATTGGCGGTCCTAACCATCTCGATATGGTTCGCCGTCGCAAGCATGGCTATCTGGAAGCGCTCAGGGAGAATCGTATTCCTATCGACCGCGATCTGGTAGTCTGTGACAAGATAGATTTCGATGTAGCCCGTAATGCTACACTTCGACTTCTGGAGAGTGAGAATCGCCCGGATGCTATTCTTGCCTTCAACGATATCATTACCTATGCTGCCTTTGATGCCATCAAGGCTAAGGGCTTGCGCATTCCTGAAGATGTTGCCATTATCGGCTTCACGGATGGAGATACGGCAGCCTTCGTTACTCCACGCCTTTCTGCCATCATGGATAAGGCGCACGAACAGGGTACCAAGGCTTGCGAATTGCTCATGCGCAGCATCAATGGGGATGAGCAAATCTACAAGGAAGTTGTGCCGATGATTCTGAAAATCAGAGAAAGCTCTGAGAAGCAGGGTTAAAGGAACTTTTCCCTAGAACAGAAAGACCACTTTGAAGACTGATGAACCTCGATGGAAAGCGATGATAAAGATAAAAACGACAAACTATAAATATAAACCTTGAATGAGCATGTTTAAAAACTTGAATTTGCTAAGGCGGGCCCTCATGGTTCTAGGATTTGTGCTGCTTCTGCAGCCTCTCCAGATGAGAGCGGCTTTGCAAAACATCGAGTTCTCCAGTTTGAATAACCGTGACGGACTCAGTAATAGCCAGGTGAATGCTATCTTGAAAGATAAGACAGGTTACGTCTGGTTTGGTACTCAGTCGGGACTCAATCGATTTGATGGATTCCGAATGAAGACCTTCTTGTATAGTGCCACAAACCAGACTTCATTGGCCAACAATTACGTAGATGAATTGCAGGAGGACAATGAAGGAAAAATCTGGGTGCATACTCCTGTGGGTTATTGTGTCTATGACCCAACTACCGAGCAGTTTGACCGCAAGCCGGAAGTTTGGTTGAAGACCATCAACGTAGAGGGTGCACCACAGAGACTATTGGTGGATTCGCAGAAGAATATGTGGATTCAGGTGTGGGGAAAGGGTCTTTATTATTATAATGTAAAGAACGAAACCACATACCTGTTCAAATATGCGAAGAAGCCTAAGAGCGGTTGTGTCCTGGATGGCGACTTTAGCAACCTGAAGGATGTAGACGGCAAGCTGCTGGTTACTTATAGCGACGGAAAGCTGTGCCTGCTGGATGGCGACAAACAGAGCGTGCTCTGGTATAATACCTTCCTGAAAGACCATCGTCTTTGTGGAGATAATGGCGCTTACAGTTTTGTAGAGAACAATCATACTTTCTGGGTTTCTACAGCAACAGAATCTTATGTCTTCAATTCTCTTAACAGACAATGGCTTACTGCCCGTTCTTATCTTGCACAGAAAGGAATTCTTGTCCCGGTAAAAGACCGCATCGTCATGCGCGACCTTCAGGTAGACCCAAATGGTGCCTTGTGGGTTGCTACCGATCATCATGGACTTTTCTATATTGATTTCAAGTTAAAGACTTGTCACCAGTATGTGCATAGTAATGCCCGGGGAAGTATTGTAGACAATTCTTTACAGAAGGTTTATATTGACAATTTCGGAGCCGTATGGGTGGGCAGCTATAAGAATGGTGTGGCTTATTATTCACCATCTTCCAGCAAGTTCAATACCATTCCGCTTGGCGATGTCTGTACCATTACGCAGGATTTGGCAGGAAATCTGTGGTGTGGAACCAACGATATGGGAATCGTGGGTTATAATCCTGTAACCGGACAGACCTGGCATTTCGGTCAGGCTCAGACCGGTCTTGGCTCGGATGTCGTGGTGAGTAGCGTGACCATGAAGGATGGAACCATGTATTTCGGAACCTTCAACGGCGGCTTTACCCAGTTCAAGAATGGCAGATGGAAGACTTTCAATATTTCCAATAGCGGATTGGCTAATAATAGCGTCTGGTGCTTCCTGGAAGACCCTCAGCATCGTCTGCTTATCGGTACATTGGGAAGTGGTGTGCAGATTTTTGATCCTGTCACAGAGAAATTCTCTACCTTCAATATTGCCAATTCGGGAATAACGAGCAATTTCATCAATTCCATCTTCCTGCTCAATAATCATGAGGCTCTGATAGGTCATTCCCAGTATATTTCTGTCTTTGATCTTCATAGTAGGAAGATGACTAACATCAATAGTACCAAGGACGGAACTCCTTTCGAGAGTCCTTCTGTCAATTATGCGATGAAGGATAGCCGTGGCATCTTGTGGATGGCTTCGCCTGGAGGTATTTCGATGTATGACAGCAGCAACGGACAGTATGAATCCATCAACGAACTGAATGGAACCACAGGAGCTGTGGGCTGTGCGGTTGTTGAGGACAAGCAGCATAATATCTGGCTGGTTTCCGAGTTTATCGTCACCCGTGTAACCTTGACCAAGGATGCTCAGGGCAAGTGGAATCTTACCATGATCAGTTTCAATTCGCTGGATGGATTGCAGAGCCGTCAGTTTAATATCCGTTCTGCCTATCTGATGCGAAACGGAGCGATTGCCGTGGGCGGTCAGGACGGTATCAACATCATCCGACCTAGAACCATCCGCACCAGCAGGCAGCAGGCTCATGTGCTCTTCAGCGGATTGGTTCTCTTTGACCATCCTCTTACTGCGGGCGAAAAGTTCGAGGGCAGAGTGCCACTCAAATTATCGCTCGACAGCAATCCGGAACTTGACTTGAGTTATAAGGACAAGGCGTTTACCATCCAGCTGGCTTCTGACCAGGTGTCGCTTCCGGCACGTTGCCGCTTCCTTTATCGCATGAAGGGATTGAACGATAAGTGGATGATGACTCCTGACGGAAGATCGGAAGTTACATTTACCAATCTCCTTTCAGGCAACTATGTGCTCGAAGTGAAGGTGGTGAATGGAGACGGAACCGTGAGCGAAGAGGTGAGCCGGCTGAAGGTTCACATCCATCCTCCGTTCTATCTCTCTACCTGGGCCATCATTATTTATCTGCTCCTTGTTGTGGCTGCGTTCTGGTACTATCGCCGCCGCATGATAGAGAAGCAGAGAGTGAAGTATGAAATCCAGATCAGGGAAGACAGCATCAAGAAGACCCGTGAGATGAACGAGTTGAAGCTCAACTTCTTTACCAATGTGAGCCACGAGCTTCGAACTCCGCTCACCCTGATTATCTCGCCTCTTGTTACCATGATTCGGGATGAGGGCGACCCAGAGAAGCGCAGAAAGCTCGAGCTGATTCATCGTAATGCAACCCGACTGCTGAATCTGGTCAACCAGATTCTGGATTTCCGCAAGTTCGACCAGAACAAGGAGAAGCTGTCTCTTGCCCGTATGGACATCGTGAGCTTCGTGGACAATATCTGCAATTCGTTCAGAATCCTGGCTAATAATAAGGTGAATCTGTCTTTCGAGTCGTATACTTCCAAGCTGATCATGACCTTTGATGCTGACAAGGTGGGCAAGATTATCAATAATCTCTTGAGTAACGCCTACAAGTTCACCCCTGACGGAGGTTCTATTACGGTTAGACTTTCCGTAGCCTTGGGTGTAGAGGTGAAAGACCATACTCACGACATGTTGCGCATCAGCGTAGCCGATAACGGCAAGGGAATCAGCGATGAGGAGAAGAAGCACGTCTTCGAGCGCTTCTATCAGGTGAACGGCACGGAAATGCAGCCTGCCGGTGGAAGCGGAATCGGACTCAATCTGGTGAAGAAGTTTACAGAACTTCACGGAGGTCAGGTAGAAGTAAGAGACAACGATGGCGGCGGTTCAGTCTTTATCGTAGACTTGCCGATGGATGATGGCGGAGCTGCCAAGACCAACGCCCATCTGGAATCCATGCGTGTGGCTCCAGTCATCGCTACCGTTCATAAGGCAGAAGATACGATGGAAGAAACGGTAGAGGAGGGAGGCTCTTCTGATGCGCTCTATGGCGTTCATCGTTCTTCGCAAACCGCCAAGCCTACCCGCAAGAACTATGTAGCTAAGGTGCTTCTGGTAGATGATAGCGATGACTTCCGCGAGTTTATGCGTGATGTGCTTACTGACTATCAGGTCATCGAGGCCGTGAACGGTAAGGATGCCTGGCAGAAGATTATCGAGGTTCGCCCGGACGTCATCCTCTCCGACGTGATGATGCCTGTGATGGACGGAATCGAACTCTGCCGCATGGTGAAGAGCAACGAGGAGACGGCTTCCATTCCGTTTGTGATGCTGACAGCACGTCTGGCTACCGACCATCAGGTAGAGGGATTGGAGAGTGGAGCAGACGATTACATCATCAAGCCGTTCAATATCGATATGCTCAATCTGCGCATCCGCAATCTCTTGGGTTGGGCACGCCGTTCTGCCCGTCGTTCTATCCTCGACAAGGATAAGGAAGGCAAGAAGGACCCAAACCAGCCTAAGGAGAGAGTGATTCCAAAGGGCGAGCTGGGCGACTTTGAAATGACAGCCAGCGACCGCAAGTTCCTGGCAGATGTGGATAAATACATCAAGGACATGATGAGCGATCCGGATACTTCGGTAGAGTCGATGAGTGCTCATCTTTGCATGTCGCGCGTCCAGCTCTACAAGCGTATGGTTTCGCTCACGGGTACCACTCCTTCAGAGTATCTGCGTGCCAAGCGCATCAAGCGGGCTGAAGAGCTGATTCATAACGACGAGCTGAACATCAGCGAAATCGCTTATACGGTAGGTTTCAACAATCCTCGCTATTTCACCAAATACTTCCAGGAGGCTTATGGACTGACGCCTTCCCAGTATAAGAAAAAACTGAATGGCGAGAGTATTTAATCATAGGAATCCATAGGAATCTCTTGATTTCTTGTTAACGAAAAGGGTATAAAATGTGGTAATTAACATTTTATACCCTATTTTGTTACATTTCCACATATTATTATCACTAAAAAAAAGTAATTTTGCAGGCAGATATTCAATCTAATAATCATAAGTTTAAAAAACTTGTATAAACAATATAGTATGAAGCTAACTAAGACGTTATTGATTTCAGCCGTTTTGCTGATGAGCGCTTCTGAGCTCCAGGCAGTAGGCTTTATTCAGAAAGGTAACTATCTTACCGTTCAATTGAAACAGCACCAGAATTTTGGTCCTAGTCAGATTCGCCTCCAGGTGGTGAGCGATAAGATTATCCGTGTGCAGGCTACTGCCGAGCAGGGATTCCGCGACAAGCAGAGTCTCATCATCGTGCCTCAGAATGGAAAGGCTAATTATAAGGTAGAGGAACAGGGCGAAAAGCTCATCATTACCACAGCCGCCATGCGCGCCGTGTTGAATGAGGCTACCGGTCAGATTACATTCTATGATCTGAAGGATCATGTGCTCCTCAACGAGGTGGCTCAGGGTGGAAAGACTTTCAAGCCTTTTACCGTTCCTGACCGTGAGATTGGCGTAGACATCGCCAAGGTTCCTGAATCTCAGAAGCACGGATGGTCTTGGAGAGCCCTCTTCGATTCTCCTGACAACGAGGCCTTCTATGGTCTCGGTCAGCATCAGAGCGAGGAACTCAACATGAAGGGCAAGAATGAAGACCTCTTCCAGTATAATACGAAGGTGAGTGTGCCTTTCGTCATTTCCAACAAGAACTACGGTATTCTTTGGGATTCCTATTCTTATTGCCGTTGGGGTAATCCGGAAGATTATCTCCAGCTCAACCGTGCCTTCAAGCTTTACGACAAGGACGGAAAGGAAGGTCAGCTTACCGGTACTTACGTGGACAAGAACGGACAGAAGATTGTTCGAGGCGAAGACAGCATCTACTTTGAATATGCGATGCCTGAGACTTCTGAAATCTGCAACAAGACCGACAAGGGTGGTATCCAGAACCTGCCTAAGGGCTTTGCTCTGAATGGTTCCAAGGTGGTTTACGAGGGTTATGTGGAGGCTCCAACCAACAGTTTCTACCAGTTTATCCTCTACTATGCCGGCTACATGAAGATTTATATCGACGGCAAGCTGGTTGTGCCTGAGCGCTGGCGTACAGCCTGGAATCCTAATTCCTTCAAGTTTGAAACTCCAATCAAGAAGGGTGTAAAGACTCCTATCCGCATCGAGTGGCAGCCAGATGGCGACGTTTCCTACTGCGGTCTTCGCGTAGCAGCTCCTCGTTCTGAGGCTGAGAAGAACCAGCTGAGCATCTGGAGCGAAATGTCTCCGGACATGGATTACTACTTCATTGCCGGTCAGAACCTCGACGAGGTGATTTCGGGCTACCGTACGCTTACCGGCAAGGCTTCGCTCTATCCTAAGTGGACCCTCGGTTTCTGGCAGAGCCGTGAGCGCTATCAGAGCAGCAAGGACATCGAGGAGAACCTCAAGAAGTTCCGCGACCTGAAGATTCCTGTAGACAATATCGTTCAGGACTGGAACTACTGGAAGCTCGATTCATGGGGAAGCCATGAGTTTGAGGCTGCCCGTTATCCTAATCCTCAGGCGATGCTCGATAGCGTTCATGCCATGAACGGAAGATTCATGATTTCCGTATGGCCTAAGTTCTACGATACCGTCAAGAACTATAAGGAACTCGACAGCAAGGGCTGGATGTATCATCAGGCTATCAAGGACGATATTCATGACTGGCTCGGCTTCCGCGGCTCTTTCTATGATGCTTATGATGCTGGTGCCCGCAAGATGTTCTGGCGCCAGATGGACGAGAATCTCTATACCAAGTATAAGTTCGGAATCGACGCATGGTGGATGGATGCTTCTGAGCCTAATGTTCGCGACTGTACTCCGATGTGGTACCGCAAGGCCCTTTCCGGTCCTACAGCCCTCGGAACATCAACGGAATATTTCAACGCTTACAGCATCGTGAATGCTGACGCCATCTATCATGGCCAGCGTAGCGTGAACCCTAACCAGCGTGTCTTCCTCCTCACCCGTTCGGGCTTTGCAGGCGAGCAGCGCTACAGCACGGCTACCTGGTCGGGCGATATTGCTACTCGTTGGGAGGACATGCGTGCACAGATGACTGCCGGCTTGAACTATTCTATGGCGGGTCTTCCTTTCTGGGGAATGGACCAGGGTGGTTTCTGTGTAGAGAACCGCTACGTGGCTGCCCAGCAGGAGTTCGACAAGACAGGTAAGGAGAATGCCGACTTGAAGGAGTGGCGTGAGTTGCAGGCTCGCTGGAACCAGTTCGGCTGCTTCGTTCCGCTCTATCGCACCCACGGTCAGTGGCCTACCCGTGAGGTCTGGAATATTGCGCCAGCCGATCATCCGGCTTACAAGACCATTGTGGCTTACGACAAGCTCCGTTACCGTCTGATGCCTTACCTCTACAGTATGGCGGGTATGGTTCATTTCAAGGATTACACCATGATGCGTGGATTGGTGATGGACTTCAACGGCGATGATAATGTTTACGACATCAAGGACCAGTGGATGTTCGGTCCTGCCCTGATGGCTTGTCCTGTAGGCGAGTATCAGAAGTACAGCCGTAATGTTTATCTTCCTAAGCAGAAGGGTTGGTACGATTTCTATACCGGCAAGCATTATGCAGGTGGTCAGACCATCGTAGCCGATGCGCCATTCGAGAAGATTCCAGTCTTCGTACCAGAGGGCTCTATCCTTCCTGTTGGTCCTGAGATGGAGTGGAGCGACCAGAAGAAGGCTGAGCTCATCGACCTCTATGTCTATGCAGGCAAGGACGGTTCTTATACGCTCTATGAGGACGAGGGAACCAACTACAACTACGAGAAGGGCAAGTATGCTATGATAGACTTCAAGTATAATGATGCCCAGAAGACCCTGACCATTGGTGCTCGCAAGGGTTCATTCGACGGAATGCTGCAGAAGCGTCGCTTCAACGTGATTCTGGTAAATGCCCAGAACAACCAGGGCGTTAACCTCGCCAAGGCTCCTAAGGGCAAGATGGTGAAGTATGCCGGTCAGGCTGTAACTGTAAAATTGAAGTAATCTAATCTCCCGCAGATTTCACAGATTACACAGATTTTTTTAAAACTCTCTTTCTGGAAAGATGAATCTGTGAAAATCCGTGAAGTCTGTGGGATTTTTTATATTGATAGGAAAGAATGAATAAGAAAACAATATTTAGCGTAGCCTTGATGAGTGGGCTTTTCGCTCTTCCGATGAGTGCCCGCGAACATCAGTCTTTTGATAAAGGCTGGCTTTTCACTCTGGCTGATTCTGCAGGAATGTGGAAAGCGGATTATGCTGACGCCCATTGGCGAAGCCTGAATCTGCCTCATGACTGGGCGATAGAGGGCGATTTCTCTCCAGGCAATCCTTCGGGAGCCGGCGGAGGCGCTCTGCCGGGCGGAATAGGATGGTACAGAAAGCATTTCTCCGTGAATCCTCATGAGAAGTACGACCGCTTTACCATTACCTTCGATGGGGTTTACATGAACTCTACCGTATACATCAACGGCCATCAGCTCGGAACCCGTCCTTACGGCTACAGTACTTTCGAGTACGACCTTACACCTTATATTAATAGGAAGGGTGATAATGTGATTGCCGTGAAGGTGGATAATAGTGACCAGCCTAACAGCCGATGGTATTCGGGCTGCGGAATCTATCGCCACGTCTGGCTCACCAAGACCATGAAGAAGGCTTACATTCCTCAATGGGGACAGTATGTTTCTACCACTCCTCAGGGTGATGTCAGGGTGAAGACGGATTTCGCAGCTTCCGGCAACAGGATGACACTCTCTGTCCGTAATACCATCTATGATGCTGCAGGAAAGATTGTAGCAAAGAGTAAAGGTGATCAGGAACAGAAACTGAAGGTGAAGAATCCGCATCTCTGGGACATCGGAAAGGGATATCTCTATACCGTCAAGAGTGAGCTGGTTCTAAATGGGAAAGTTGTGGATGTAGCCACAACCACTACTGGCTTCCGTGACGTGAAGTTTGATGCCGGGAAGGGATTTTTCCTCAATGGCAGGAATATCAAGCTGAATGGCGTCTGCGAGCATCATGATTTCGGCTGTCTGGGTGCTGCCGTGAATGAGGATGCGATGCATCGCAAGCTTACCATCCTGCGCAACATGGGCGTGAACGCCATCCGAAGCAGCCATAATCCTCCGGCTCCTGAACTCCTCAACATGTGCGATTCGATGGGAATCCTGGTCATGGACGAGAGTTTCGACATGTGGCGACGCAAGAAATCGAATGGCGACTATGCCCGATTCTTTGATGAATGGCACAAGCGCGACCTCTCTGACCTGGTGAAGCGCGACCGCAATCATCCTAGCATCATCATGTGGAGCATCGGCAACGAGGTGTTGGAGCAATGGTCGGATGCTGCGGCAGATACGCTTTCGCTGGAGCAGGCGAACCTGATTCTGAATGCGGGTCATGATGCTTCTTCGCTGGCACATGGCGACGAGCTGAGCGTGAATTCACTCCTCACCCAGCATCTGGCCCAGATAGTCAAGGAGTATGATCCGTGGGGAATGCGTCCGGTTACGGCTGGCTGTAATGAGCCCGACCCGAAGAACCATCTCTTCAAGAGTGGAGCCATCGACGTGATTGGTTTCAATTACCATCATCAATGGGTGAAGGATGTTCCGAAGAACTTCCCGGGTAAGCCTTTCATCTTCTCGGAGAGTGTTTCTGCCCTGCAGACCCGCGGCTTTTACATGATGCCGAGCGACAGTATCTATAAGGCTCCTAAGGAGTGGTGGCTGCCTTACTGCGACCCTTCCTTCAAGTGCTCGGCTTATGATAATTTCCATGCTTCATGGAGCAGCACGCACGAGGAGACATGGGACGTGGTGAAGCATCATGATTTCGTGGGCGGACAGTTTATCTGGACCGGTTTCGATTATATCGGCGAACCTACTCCTTATGCTTATCCGGCACGAAGCAGCTACTTCGGAATTATCGACCTGGCAGGTCTCCCGAAGGACAGCTATTATATGTATCAGAGTGAGTGGACGCAGAAGAACGTGCTTCATCTCTTCCCTCATTGGAACTGGATTCCGGGACAGACCATCGACATGTGGTGCTACTACAACAACGCAGACGAGGTGGAGCTCTTCGTGAACGGCAAGAGCCAGGGTGTTCGCAAGAAGACCGTCTACGGAGCCAAGAACGAGGGTGAAGCCTTCCAGAAGAGTACGGAATATCACGTGATGTGGCGAGTTGCCTTCCAGCCGGGCGAAGTAAAGGTCGTGGCTAGAAAGGGCGGCAAGCAGGTGGGCGAGCAGACCATCAGGACTGCGGGTGCTCCTCATCATATCGTCCTGAAGAAGACCTATCAGGGCAATCTGGCTTATGGCTCAGCAGAACCTACAACCTTCGTAGAAGTGAATGTGGTGGATAAGGACGGAAATCTCTGTCCGAATGCCGAGAACCAGATTTTCTTCTCTTCTGATGCTCAGATCCTGGGCACGGATAATGGTTGTCAGACCTCTTTGGAGCGTTTTACCGACCCTCATCGCAAGGCGTTCTTCGGCAAGTGCGTGGTGGTATTGAAGGGCAAAGGCAAGCTCCTGGCAAAGGCTGTTGACCTGAAGGAAGCAGCTTTGGAATTATAGAATAAAAAAATCTTTTGAATCATGAGAAAATCAATTTTAACCCTATGTGCCCTGAGCCTTGCGATGGCAGGCCAGGCACAGCTTAAAACTAATAATGGCATAGAATATTTACAATGTCAGGCACCCGATGTTTCGGGCGATTTCAGCGATTTGGCAAATACTTATTTCCTTGCCGACAGCATCGCTGGCTTCGACCTGAACAAGGGCGAAGGACTGCTCAACTGGAAGCGTTACCGGCTGGCACCCCGACAGGCTTTCAACCTCAACGGTTATTGGCCGGTCAGGATGAAGATGCTCGATTTCCCCGACACCCAGTACGATAACGACCCAAACCTGAAAATCAGGATTCAGAAGATTGACGACCGAACCCTGCGCGTTACCGTCTTTACTTCGCCTATCGAACCCAAGATGGACGAGGCTAACGACCCGATGTTCTCGCCTGAGTTTATCTCCGGGAACTTCGGCAACGGGAACGCCCGCATGGGGAAGGGTAGATGGAACACGTCGGCGTCGGCACAAAACATTATTTATAAAAACGGAAATGGAGAACTGGAAATCCAGAAGTATCCGTTCCGATTGATTCTTCGCGATGCGAAAGGAAAAATACTTACACAAACTCGACATATAATAGACAACGACAGTACGCAGGTGAAACTCCTGCCGTTCAATTTCATCAAGCGCGGAAGCGACAATTCGCGCAGCATCAACCCTGTCTTCATGCTTTCGCCGGGAGAGAGAATCTATGGTTGCGGAGAGAGCTTCACCTCGCTCAACAAGGTGGGGCAGAAGGTGAATATTTCCGTGGTAGACCCGCAGGGTCCTGAAACCGACGGAATGTACAAGCCTGTGCCTTTCTATTTCTCCAACCGTGGCTATGGAATATTTATGCATACTTCGGCTCCTACTACTGCCGATTTCGGAGCCAGCTACATCGGAGCCCAGCGCCTGTTCATGGGCGATGAGACGATGGACTTCTTCGTTTTCTTCGGAGAGCCAAAGGAGATTCTGGATAAATATACCAACGTTACGGGCAAGTCGCCGATGCTGCCTCTCTGGACTTTCGGCACCTGGATGAGCCGCATTTCCTACTTCTCGCAGAAGGAGGGACTGGAGATTGCCCACCAGCTGAGAGCCAACCGCATTCCTGCCGACGTGATTCATTTCGATACAGGATGGTTTGGCGTAGACTGGCAATGTGACTATGAGTTTGCCAAGGACCGCTTCAAGGACCCGGTAGGAATGCTGAAGACCCTGAAGAAGGATGGCTTCCATACCTGCCTGTGGCAGTTGCCTTACTTCACTCCGAAAAATCGTTACTTCCACGAACTGGTAGAAGGTGGAATGGCGGTAAGAAATGCCAACGGAACGCTCAATTACGAGGATGCTGTGCTCGACCTGAGCAATCCGAAGACCGTAAGCTGGTATCAGGACAAGATAGCCCATCTCATCCGGCAGGGAGTAGGCGTCATCAAGTGCGATTTTGGCGAGGCGGCTCCTTATGATGGTCTTTATGCCAGCGGCAAGACGGGCTTCTATGAGCACAATCTCTATCCTCTGCGTTATAATAAGGCGCTCTGGGAAGCTGTGAAGGCCAATTCTGCCGACCATGAAGGCGTAATCTGGGCACGAAGTGCGTGGGCAGGAAGCCAGCGTTTTCCGCTCCATTGGGGTGGCGATGCGGCTACCAACGAGATTGGAAGCGTAGGAATGATGGGCGATTTGCGAGGCGGCTTAAGCTTCGGCTTGAGCGGTTTCTCTTTCTGGAGTCATGATATGGGCGGCTTTGTAACCCAGAGTCCTGACGATCTGTACCGTCGCTGGTTGCCGTTCGGTTTCCTGAGTTCCCATACCCGCGCTCATGGAGCGCCTCCTACCGAGCCTTGGCTCATCAGCAAGGATTTTACGGATGCTTTCCGTGCCAATGCCGAGATGAAGTATCAGCTGATGCCTTATGTCTATGCGCAGGCAAAGGATTGTTCGGAGAAGGGATTGCCGATGGTTCGTGCGCTCTTCGTAGAGTTTCCTCATGATGCGGGAGCATGGCTGGTAGAGGATGAATACATGTATGGTTCCCAGCTGCTGGTGGCTCCGCTCCTGGAGTCGGGCAATAGCCGTACGGTTTATTTGCCTAAGGGTAAATGGATAGATTATCAGAACGGTAAGGTCTACGAGGGTGGCTATCAGGAGATTTCCATCCCTACGGCTCAGGAGGTGAAGGCTTATGCTGAGGCTTCGGGCTCAGCAACGGTTTCCCAGCCTCTTCCTTGCATTATTCTGGTCAAGGATGGCAGCTTGATTCCTCAGGTTCCTGTGGCTCAGAGCACGGACAAGATTAATTGGAGCAAGCTCTCATGGCGTCCGTTCAAGGCTGATGCAGCCGAATGCGTAGGCTATCTTTATCTGCCGGGAAGCGAGAAGATTGCAATCGTGTTTTATGATTCTATCATTTGAAAAAATGCTATCATAAAAAATATTATTTTTAAAAATGCTATCATAAAAAAAATCCTTCGGAAGTAATGCGATGTTTACTTCCGGAGGACTTTTTTTTGTAGATGATAGTATGATTAATATGTTGTATCTTTTTTACTCGATGATGCTTTGCAGCAACCCCTGGCAGGCATCTTCCAATAGGGTGATGACCAGTTCAAAATCGCCCATGTCGCCATAATATGGGTCGGGAACGGTGGTGTATTCACGATGGTGGGTCAGGAAATCGGCCATCCGGACCACTTTGTCCTTGTCTGCCTGGCAGGAAGCCATGGAGGTGATGGCACGGTAATTCTCATTATCCATCACCACGATGGTTTCGAATCTTCCGAAATCTGACTTCTGGAACTGGCGGGCGTGGCTGTTGAAATTATATCCGTGTTCGGCGCCACATTTCCTCATGCGGCTGTCCGGCAACTGTCCTACGTGCCAGTTTCCGATTCCGGCAGAATCGATTTCGAATTCATCTGCCAGTCCAGCCTTCTCTACCAGACTCTTCATGATGCCCTCGCCGGCTGGCGAACGGCAGATATTGCCGAGGCAAATAAATAATACGGTATGTTTACCTTTCTTTGTCATAATTCTTTGTTAAAATGTTTATTTTAGCATTAAATCTGCATCCAACTAATATATTTTTAGTCGATTTCCTCTTCAGAACCTCAGCATACGTTCAGTATGTCTATCTGGATTGCAAAGGTAAGGAAAACTGATGGAATAAATGTAGTTCTTTTTGAAATATCTGTTATAAATTTAGAAATATTAGCATTGGAATGATAAAAAAACGATAAAAAGTAAGTATCTTTGCAGAAGATTCATTTTAAATTCTTTCATAGCATGACAATAACGCTTATTATATTAATCATTACGGTTGCCATGTTTATATGGGGCAGGGTGAGGGCTGATATTGTGGCTCTTACTGCCTTGGCAGCACTTTTAGTTCTCGGAATCCTGACGCCGGCAGAGGCTCTTGCCGGCTTCTCTTCGCCCATCGTCATCATGATGATAGGCCTCTTCGTGGTGGGTGGAGCCATCATGCAGACCGGCCTTGCCAAGCTGACGGGCAATAAGCTGATGGCGCTCTCCCGTGGCAACGAAACCGTTACCTTCCTCCTCGTGATGCTGGTAACCTCGTTTATCGGAGCCTTCGTGAGCAATACCGGAACCGTGGCGCTGATGATGCCTATCATCATGAGCCTGGCTGCGGGTTCGGGAATGCAGTCGTCGCGATTCCTCATGCCCCTTGCCTTTGCCGGTAGTCTGGGCGGAATGCTCACCCTCATCGGTACGCCGCCCAACCTGGTCATCGACGAGGTGCTTACCGAGGCGGGATTCAAGCCCCTGGCGTTCTTCTCCTTCTTCCCCGTGGGCATCATCGTCATCGCCATCGGAATCATCGTCCTCATGCCCCTGAGCAAAATCTTCCTCAGCCAGAAGCAGAACGGCAAGAAAAAGAAGAACGGAAAGTCGCTCGATGACCTGGTAGACGAATACCAGCTGCTCGACAACCTGCATCGCTACATCGTGCCCAGCAAGCGGACGGCTGCAGCCATCGATGAGAATGGGCAGATGATGGACATCGTGGGCAAGACCCTCAAGGACCTCAGCATCCAGAAGAAATATGGCGTGAGTATCATCGAAATCAGAAACGAGAAGAAATCGCGTCTGGGACTCGTGAAGGACGTCAACCAGAACATGGCGAAGAGCAGCAGCACCATCGCCGTGCACGACACCTTATATATAATGGGTGATGAGGAGAAGATTGAACGGTTTGCGCAGGATTACGACCTGAGGAAGATGAAGGACGTGAAGATTGATTTCTACGACCTGGGACTGACCGAGATTGTAGTAATGCCTACTTCCAATTTTGCCGGATTGCGAATTGGCGATGCCAACCTGCGCAAGCGCTTCGGCATCAACGTGCTGGGCGTGAAGCGAGGCGGAAGTTCTTCTGACGGCAAGGTGGGAAAGGAATATATTACCGACAATCTGATAGCCACCAAGTTGCATGTGGGCGATATGCTCCTGGTGCAGGGAGAGTGGACCAATCTGGCCCATCTTACGGCAGATACTACCAACTGGGTGGTGCTGGATCAGCCGGAGAAGACGGCAGACAAGGTGCTCTTGGATTACAAGGCGCCTGTGGCTGCAGCCATCATGCTCTTGATGATAGCGATGATGGTGTTCGACTTCATCCCCGTGGCTCCGGTCACGGCGGTCATCATCGCCGGACTGCTTACCGTCTTTGCCGGATGTTTCCGCAACGTGGAGGCAGCCTACAAGACCATCAACTGGGAGAGCATCGTGCTGATTGCCGCCATGATGCCGATGTCTACGGCGCTTGAGAAGACGGGAGCTTCGGCCTTGGTTTCGCAGGGGCTGGTAGACAGTCTCGGCTCGATGGGACCGACGGCTCTGCTGGCAGGCATCTACTTCACAACTTCTCTGATGACGATGTTTATCAGCAATACCGCCACGGCTGTGTTGATGGCTCCTATTGCCCTGGTGGCAGCCCAGCAGGTGGGCGTGAGTCCTTATTCCTTCCTCTTTGCGGTAACGTTGGGTGCCAGCATGTGCTTTGCCTCTCCGTTCTCCACTCCGCCTAATGCGCTGGTGATGAAGGCGGGTGGCTATACGTTCATGGACTACGTGAAGGTAGGTTTGCCGTTGCAGATTATCATTGGTGTGGTAATGACCTTCGTGCTTCCGCTCCTGTTCCCGTATTGATTTTACTTCAATCAATTCCCTCATTTGCGAAATGCTGGAAAAAGATAATCCCCAATCTCTTGGTGCTCCCGATGAGCCCGAGGATTGGGGATTTTCTATCTTGGTAGTAGGACTACAGGCCTACGTCTCCGCCAGCGTCTCCACCGCTGGTGCCACCGCCTTCGGTATTGCCTGAGCCGCCACCTTCGGTATTGCCTGAACCGCCGCCGTTGGTTCCACCTCCGTTTGGATCCTTGTCTGGGTCTTCCACGTTGCCGCCATCGCCCGAAGTAACGTTCTTCACGATTTTGCCGTTTCGGTCGATACAGGTAATCTGGATAGGAGTTCTCTGCAGCTCATCCTTGATATCCACGTTTGGAGTGAAGATAACTCTGCGGGTGGTGATGAGGCTACCTGCCACCTCACCCACGGTAGCCACACTCTTGGCTCGCACGCCGAATCTCATGGTTCCCAACCCCGGGATGGCTACGGAGTGTCCTTCGGTAGACCATGCCTTGATTACTTCGCCGGCAGCATCCCAGCATGCCTGCATCACGCCGCGGCTCACGCCACTTCTCAGAGCCGCCTCCTTGATAACCTTGCTCTCCGGGAGCTTGTTGTAAAGCTCGGTACTGAGAACGTAACGATACTTACCTTTCAACTCACCCACTTGGATGAGGGTTTCCTTTGCTTTCAAATTAATTGCCATAATCTTCTTGAATTTTAAATTGTTAATAAATTGATAAAAAATAATTATAAAGCTTTCCCCCCTTTCAGGGTGTGCCCATCTAGCCCCCTTCCAGCCCGCCTTCCAGCCCCCGTTCTTGCCGAGTCAGAAAAGGAGCGCAAGGCTCGTAGCCCCCTTCCAGCCCCCTTCTAGCCCCCGTTCCCAGCGATTCCATCGCTGGTCCCCCCTAGGCGTTCCGGCGTTTTTGCAAACCATCTTCACCTGATGGTGATGGTTGGCACGAAGTGCGAAGAGTCGGCTCGCGTGGTGATGTTGTTCTCCTGCTGCTGCCTCTGGTTCTTCCCGATCACGAGCCCCGCGGTACACGAGCTGGTGAGGAAGGTGACGATGGCAGAGCAGATAGCCACGATGAGATACTTGATGAATGCCTTCATATTTGGGTTCATACGCTTCTCTTGCCCCCTATTAACTTTCCGTCTTCTTTTTTAAAAAGAAGAAAGAGAAGGACTCGTATCAGGGCTTGGAGTCGAGGTTGATAACTTGATGCATTCGGGATAATCTTATCCGGAATATCTCCCAGATGCCTTTTTTCATTTTTCCAACTGGAGAAATATTTTTCTCCAACTAGGAAAGTGATTTTCCTGCGCTTTCTGAATCACGATGCAAAGATACGAAATCCCCCACAGTCAGTTGGGCGATGGCATGTGAAGCCGTGCGATAGCGGAACATTTTTATGGTTCCCCCAGGTATTCCACGATGGCCTTCACCTGCTTGGGCGAGAAAGCCTTGCAGGTCTTGTGGTACCCCATCGCCAGGAGTTCATTCCATAGCGGGGTGCAGAGATGGATCCATGCCATCAGATGGTTGACGGCTGTGCGTGGATAACTCTCGGGAAAGTACATCAGGGCAAGTTCCTTCTTGGTGTACATACGAATCTTGAAATCATCTATCATCATAATTCAATTTACATTAAAAAATCAATTTGCATTAAAAAATAGTAAACTCGGTTTTTACCTACACGCCCTAGTAAGGGCAGAAGCTTTCCAGATAATACTCGCTGAAATCCTTGCATCCTGGGGGCAACTGGTGGTGTACCAGATGGGGGAGAATCTCCCTGAGTTGCAGGAAGAGGCTTTCGCCGGGCGCATCCTGATCAGGAAACATGTGGAATTCCACCTGATATTGCCGCTCGATATCAGCCAGCAGCTGCTTATCCTCGGGTTTGAGAAGCGTGGCCGACGGAATGGCTATCGCCTTATGTCCGGCAGAAAGCATCGCCCAGCAGTCGCTGCATCCCTCCGTAATAAACAGCCTCTCGCCCGGCTTCAGTCTCCCTACCACCGGCAGGTTGTAGATGGAGCATCTGGCGCCATAGGGAAACCGGAAGCGGGGAGCCATCGGTTCCGTCCGAAGCGAACCCTCCGTCTGATGTGAACCCTCCGTCCGAAGCGAACTCTCCGTCTGAAGTGAACCCTCCGTCTGATGCGAACCCTCTGTCTGAAGTGAACCCTCCGACTGAAGCGAAGGAGAATCTGTGTCATCTGTGAAATCTGTGGGTGATTTTTCCGCAGCCAGCCCCTTTGCCTGGGTGGAAGTCTTTCGGTAATAGAGGTTTCTGTTCTGGATCCCGATCAGCTTCCCCTCCGTGCTGAAGTATGGAATCTGCAGCCAGTTCACACCATCCCTATCCGTCCAGGATGTCAATCTGCACCAATTCACCACTCGCCAGTCAATCTTCCTTTCCTCGAAAAGAAACCTTCTTGCCGCCTCGTTCAGCCAGGGATGCTCGAAGAATCTCGCATACCTGCTCGCATCAAAGGAGGTGGATTTTCCCGAGGAGGAACCATTGGCAGAAGAGGCTTCGGAGGAAGGGGAAGAGGCTGAACCCTCTCTCTTCCTGTCATCCTCCAGGTAAACCTGATGCTCCTCGGCGAGCCATCGGCAAGCCGACAGGAAATCCTTCCCCAGGTATTTCATCACAAGGTCGATGGTGCCCACGGAATTACCCATGCAGACATAGCAGCGGCAGCTGTTCTTCCTCGTGTTGAACGAGAGGCTGGCGTGATGGTCATCATGAAAGGGGCAGAGTGCCTTGTGCCGCTCCACCTTTATCCCCATCTGCTCCGCAACCCTCTCTATCGGCAGGTCGCGCAGCTTTTGAATTTCATATTTCTGCATAAAAACTATTTTTTTACTTTATCCCTTATCCTTTCCCGCCGGTATTCCCATCAGATATTCCCTTGTCTTCGTATAAAGCCCCGTCTGGGCAGAATAGGTGATGAATTTGCGGTTTTTCCATACGTTAAGCTGATGCTTGGTGCCCTCCTTGCTCTTGCCAAGGCTCAAGCGGAGAGCTTCCAGCTGTAGCTCGTTGAATGATTCTTCCAGATGGTCAAGCATATTCTTGGGACCGGTTTTCTGCACCTCCTCCTGCACATCGCCACACTTGAACATGTCGCCAAATACCTTCACTTTCGACCACAAGTCATAATAGCAGAACCATATCACGAACTCGCCGATGGAGCGTGTCCACGTCTGGTCGTTCAGAATCCACAGCACGGCTCCCTTCTTCCATGCCGAAAAGATGCTGCGGTGGGAAAGCTCCCAAAGCATGTCATCATCGGCAAGATCGGCAAGCCTTGCCATTTCTTCTGCCAGCTGGTCGGCCACCTTGTTGAGCTTCTTCACCACAAAACTGCCCTTGCAGTTGTCCAGGCGCAGCAGATAGCTGTCCATCTTCTTCAGGAATTCCGCATCATACGTTCCCTGTCGTGGAATCTTGCCACTACGCTCGCCACGAGCCTTGTAGGCGAAAGGGATGCGGCCGAAGAAACCATTGGTGAGGTCTTTCTTGTAGAACTGTCGGGCAGCCTCGGGGGTAGAAGTGAAGGTGAGGTTCACCCTGAGCACGGGATTGCCCGTTACGCCATCTGCCGTGGCGCGCAGGGCTCCGGCACGCTGACGGTCGTAGATGTTTCTTACCATCTGGCTCACCTGCTTATGTCCGCCACACATCCTATCCGCCATTTCTACTTCGGGCAGATTGATGTATTGCGTGCGCTCGCCCAGTTTTTCGCACGCCATGGCATTCTGGATAAAGGCAGGATTGGTGACATCGGCTGGTGGAAACCAGAAACTCACGTCCGGACGTTCGGGCTTTTCCTTGTTGGCGCCCTTGGTCTTCATCTGTCGCTGCCAGTCCACGAGTTTTTTGAACTCAGTCTCATCATGCTTGCGAAAAGTGCGCATGATAGCCTCTACCAAATGCCCCAATTGTGCCTTTCCGATACCCGAAGGGCCAATCAAATGCCCCATCTGGCCGCACATTTCATAATATTTGTTGTCGGAATACATGAATCTTACATCCGTGAGATGAGCGGCAAGAGCCGGAATTGCCATCGGAATGAGCACTTCACGCATGTCTTTTGATGCCTGCGATAGGGCAAATTTCACAAATTCTGTGCCCTTGCTGGGCTTGGGCATCGCCGGAGCGGTGTTGCTGAAAATGTTGTAAATCATTGCTTTTTAGAGAATTAAATTAAAAACTTGATGTTGTTTTCTGATTGCCGCAGTCTCAGTCTCAGAGTCTCAGTTATTTTTCATGTGGTCTCGCTTTCTATATATATTATATATAACTAATTGATAATCAATAAGTTATAAACGCTTAAGAAGCGGGTTCGGGGATGAATTGTGACATTTATCCTAACTGAGACTGAGACGTGAGACTGTTTTGAAGAGGAAATGAGGGTAGGGATAATCCTGTTACCAACCTCCCCGAAGTCCCCATTTCCTCTAGAAAGCCTCAACTCCGTTTATCTGTCATCACTCTTGCCGCTAATGCTGCGCAGCTCGTCGGCAGCACCCTGGCAGAAGTCCTGGAAGGTGAAGCGCTCTGAGAACGGCGGGCGGTTGAAGGTAGGGTAGAGCGTACCGTCTTTCTTCCGGTTCACGTTGATGTACGTTCCTTCATACACGTGCGGATTTCTCTGCACCACCATCTGCAGTTTCTTCTCCTGGTCATTCTGCACAAAGGTGAAGTGATCTTCTCCATCGTGCGTAATGGCTCCATCCAGATACTCGCCAACGGCCATGCGCCCTGGCTCCTTAGTCATCAACTTGAGGTCGATACCCAATTCTGTGTTGGGGTAGAAATTATTGAATTTTAAATTCTGTGCCATAAGCTTATCAGAATTTGGGCGGTTAGGCCATCTGCTTAGCCCATAGCGTAAGATGGTCAAAAACTGAATTGTTCAGCTTCTGACAATGGGGTAAATAATGCTGATTTTGTTACCAAAAAACTATAAAATGGTAACAAAAAAGTGGTAACAAAAAAATGGTAACAAAAAACAAACCCGAAACTCTGTATGGCATACAGAATTTCGGGATAAAAAAAACAAAAAAAATATCGATATGGTAACCGAAATGGTAACCTTGTTCATTTATATGTTCGACGAAGATTTTTTATATGCAACTCTTTTTTATACGCAACTCTTTTTTATACGCATCTTGAAGAGCTATATCTCTAATGTCAATATCTTCATCATTTTCTTTTCGTAGGACTGGTAGTTCTTTATTGTAATCTAAAATAAATAAAATAATATTGATTTTCCTTTCAGCACTCTCATCCAATCTGGCGGTGTTGCTACTACGGTTTTTCCCAAATTGTTTTTTAACGATAGATGAAGCCGAAACGCCTTTCTGCTTATCCATATAAGATTGCTCGAGAATACGCTTGGTTAATTCAGTTAGAATAGCCAAAGGTTTCCCTATCCATCTAATGTTACAATTCCTGTTTTCTCCATCAAACAAATGTTCGAAATCTTCTGCATATCTTGGCTCTTCTATCCATTTCCATTCTTGCATTTTTATCATAACAAGATTTATCCGTTTCACTCTTGTTTCTTGATTCTTACAATTATAATGGAACGTAGGATACTCTTCTGAACTTTTACAATTCTTCTTTGGGTGATTATTTTTCTTAGACGATAGAGTTTCATTAATTTCTTCTGTTAGATTTGATTGCGAAACGAAATACTCTTTCATCCATCCCATCATCTCCTCTGTATATTGATTTACCGACTCCTTCAACTTGATTTCTATTGCAATACAGGTTGATTGGTTATTACATTTCCACATTTTATGAATACTTTCATGCAGAGTTCTTTGTAGTTTTCCTCTATAATGAGAATGGTTGACAGCATTAATACCAAACATAATGGTATATAATAACATAGCAACCTCTGCTTGACTTGTTGCGACTTCTGCAAGAGTATTATCTTGTTCTCGATAAATAGCTAAAGAATTGGTCCACATATCTTTGCAATAATCTGCATCTATATCGCCATCACTTAATATTATGTCTAGTTCTTTTGCTGCATCAACAAACAAATTCTCGGTAGAGATAATGATTTCAGGATATTGCTGAAGAAACACATCACGAACTTCACGACATAGCCTGTAAAAGATGTGATTTCTGAAATGTTCTTTCAGTTTATCTCTTTGGTTTTGTTGGAATCTCTTTGTCATCTTTTCTTTCTTTTACTTTGTGGAACACCTCATCCAGCCATTTAATCAAATCAAAATCGCTAGTTTCAATTTCTGGAGTCATATATTCCTTATAATTGCTGATAACTATATCATTCATCGGATATTTGGCTATGATATTTTCGTTGCATGTATACTCGCCATAATTGCGAAATTTCACAACCAAATCAAACGCATTATCGCTGCTATAACCTACTACAGCAGAAAGTTGTTTCAGCTTATCAGTTTTAGAGCCTGTACCTAATTTCATAGTTGTGGTGGCACTTAGAGCTCCATATGTTTCTAATATCTTTGAGCGCATTTCCATCTCCTCCGTCAACTCTTTTGGAATTCTTGTCGTAGGACAATGTTTAGTATTTACATATTTGAATGTAAACTCTTCAATTATATCTCCGTAATCAATAGTTCTACAATCAATAAAATCTTCAAATTGAGTTCTTATAGTTTTTTCTTTTATCGTAGTATGTATGCCCATGCTGCTATATAACTTTTCATTAAAAAAAGTCTCTAGACTAAGTTTAATGGTTTTTGTATTTCTGTCCCATGCCGATGATTTTTCAATGGCAATTTGGCATCTCTCATCGCGATAATCTATGATTACATATGCATATGGATAACTATACTGAGAAGTACCAATACAATCCTGTACTTCTTTTTCAGTACTATCAGGCAATTTATAGATTGTAACATTTTCCTTATTATGGATTCTTATTAAGGCAATACCATTTTCGTTTCTAAGAACACGATTGGGAATATGCTCTTCTCCCTCTCCACGTCTGGTTCGATTTATACTCAACTCGCTTCCCTTTTTCCCAATAATCTTGCCCAGGTAAAAGTTAGGAAACAAGGATACTGGCTTATCTTTCTCTTCGTTTTCATCAAAATCAAACTGTGGGACGACAGTTAAACCAATGTTGTGAATAATGTATTCGCTCATTCTTTTTAAGATTTTAAGATTTTATCAATATATTAATATCTCTCCTTGAAGAAGGATAGGGGATAGAATTATTCTATTTCCCCCATCACTCTTCCTAGAACTGTGTTTCTATAGGTGTTGAAGATGTTAGGCTTCAGCATCATGTAGTTTGGCAAGCTCTCAAGATATTCCAACTCAAACACAAGGCGTGGGTCTTTGTCGTCTGACTCTGGATGAATCTCAGCCTTGCTGCCTATGCGGGCTATGCGGATGAGATACAAGTCCTTGACACCCTTGCCCTTGATGTAAGGCATGAAATAGTAAAGCTTGTTGAGCGCAACAGTCGATGGGAAAGACTTGGTCTTACCTGTATAGTAAATCTTTGTCTGACCACCATCTAGGAAATAATCTGTATTATCTTCCTTGACAAAGCCTACCAAGAGACTTTTGTTCATATCCAAGGTGTAGCTCTTCTTCGGCTTATTTATTTTCAACTCAGGTTCCATTTCTGAGAATAAACCAAGATTCAACTTTGGTTGAGAATCTCGCTTAATATCTATTGGATGAGTAGAAACTGGTTCTTTTTCGAAGATGAAGCGATAAAGACTCTTGCCAATCTGCTGTACGATTCCACATACCAAAGCATTACCCATCAGGAAGGCTCTTCGACCATCCGTAACATCAGGGTGTAAGGTGTGATTGTCCGGGAACATGTTCAGACGCTCCAGTTCAATAGGAATCAAGCGACGGTAGCGGCCGGAAGGTGTCTTGATGACATGCTTGAAGCGTGATGCCGCAGCACCTCCCTCGCCGGTGATAATCGTACGTGAAGGCTTATCCAGGGAATCAGGGAAGGCCATTCCGCCCTCAGAGAAAAGATACTTGAAACCTTCCTTGGTAGTGCGTTCTATTTTCTTTGCACCCTTTTCGTATTCCCATCTTGCTACTTCTTCTTCCGGAATAAAGAACTCCTCCGGGACCAGGGACTCATCAACGATATTGCCGCCAAGTGTCATAACTGGGCCATCATAAACCGCCTCTGCATCTACTGAATATACGCAACGGTTGCGCATGATACCGGCATTTCCAAATGGACTGTCTTTTCCTTTCTTGTTGAAATTGTCAGAAACCTCCTTAATAGTTCCTTCTATCTCGAATTCAGAGATGGTTTTGTCTTTTGGCTTAAAAGGAAAAGCCTTTGCCAGTACGCCTTCATAAAGCACCCAATCCTTCAACTCTTGTACTTGTCTTGAAACATTTGAATTCTCACGGTAACCGACAATATAAGTACGGCGTCTGCGCTGAGGCATTCCGTATTCTGCTGCGTTGATTACTCGCCATTCTACAGTATAACCTAGGTCAGCAAGTGAAGCAAGGATGATTGCAAAATCACGTCCACGCTGCTTGGCTGGCGAGCCGAGCAAACGGTCAACATTTTCAAAGAAAATATAGCTTGGACGATTATCTCCCTTCTCATTCAGTATACGATAGATTTGCCACCAAAGCACACCTTTCTTACCCTCAATTCCGCCAGAACGGCTAAGAGTTGAAGCTACGGAATAATCTTGGCATGGAAAACCGCCAACCAGCAAGTCATGATCAGGAATGTCTGCTGTTGGTACAGTATTAATATCTTGGTTGCTATGACCCTTTGAGCCAAAGCGTGCTCTATAGACGAGCGAAGCATCTTGGTGCTTGGTTGATGGTTCCCATTGGTTGTTCCAGATGGTCTTATAGGCATCAGATGCTCCTTCCAGTCCAATGCGGAAACCTCCTACACCGGCGAAAAGCTCTACTACCTTTATTGTATTTTTAGACATATTTATATGTATGGAATTTCTTGTAATTTTTTAGCAATATATGAACCCTTGAGCCAGAAAAACTGTGGTAACATTCTAATGCCATTCACGCTTTCTGTTCTGGTTTTCTCTGTCGAAATATCTGCACCTCCTCGGAAGAACACTTTATATTCGGAACTCTTAGGGAAGTTTGGCGCTCCCATATAGGAACCGCTATTGTTCATACGTTTGTTTCCTTTTTTGTCATATACGTATTCCCATTCCAGTTCGTTTCTATGAATCAGATTTCTGGAATCCTCCCAAGTGCGGCGAACTTCATTTTCTATGAAATCTTCATCAAAGGCAAAGCGTTTAAAACCTTCAAAAACAGTCTTGCTCGGGTCTTTACTATCATGCTCACAGAAGATAGGGCAGAGGAAGCTGTGCTCACAGAAGTAATCGTACACATCAGAATCTTCAAAGTCTGCATCTCTATCTGCCCATTCTTCAAAGTCGATGTGCTTGAGTTTCATGTCCTCTGTTCTTCCACCTTGGGGGGTAATCGTGATGGTCTTTGCTATGATACCGGCTTTGTTGAAGTCTGAGATTTGATTTAACCTATTGCAATCGGTTCCGAACATACGGATAATGCATTTAGCTGAAATATCCTTGACTTTAGCATTAATTCCAAGCATTTCTCTTAGCTCAGGCAGAGTCTTACCCTTATACTTTAATGTAAGTTCATGGCAACGAGCATCCAGCTGGGCGAAACTTGAAAAAGATTCTTTCAGTACGATTTCGTTTTTTGCTCTGCTTTTGTTAAAATGCCCCCGCACGATGTAATCAACAAAAGTCTGTTTCAATCTGTATCGGGGCTTTTGGTAAGAGCCTGTTGCTGTGCGCTTGAATCCTGGTACTAATTCTATCAGCAAGAGATTGGGACGAAGAAGGTGAGTGAAACCAACCAGTTGTTCGTTGCGCTTTTCTTCATCCTGATAATCATGATAAACCTGTTGCAGGTGGCTACTGACAATCTCCCAGTCGTTTTGCAATTTGTCTTTTTCTTCTTGCGAGAAAGAATTGTAGCAGTAGTCAACAATAGGAAACTTAGCATAGCCGGAAGCAGGCACAACTTCGTATGATTTATATTCGTAGAAGATTATTAATAGCCGTTCCGATTTTTCCCAAAAATGTGATGTGTCGAAGTCTGTCTGTATCGGAGGTTCAAAGGTAACATGTGTAATACTAATACCTTCTTTAGCGCCTAGATGCACATTATATTCTTCACCTGTTTTTCCGATTACATGCTTCTGTTCTCTTTTGGGTACACGAACTCCGGTGGTCTTAACTTCCGTAAGAACACCATCAATCTCAATATCACATTCCTGTTTGCAGTCTTTTTTGTAACCGAAAACAGATTGTTCTATTACGTCTCCAGCGATACCTGTAATCTTTTTACTTTCTAAGGTACGAGCAAACTGGTGGGATTTGTCAACCTCACCTAGAGTCTTGCCCTTTGCTCCTTCGAGAAGGGTATAGACTTGTTCTTTCGTAAACTTTCTATCTTCAGATACTGCCATCAGCTAAGTTTTTAAATTTACCTTTCATGCGTTCCTTACGCATGTTGACCGAAGTCAATCTGCAAAGGTACTAAAACTTTTCAGAAAACTTGGAGTCTGATCACGATCTTTAACTCTAATCTTTAGAAATATCCTGATCTTTTGGCAGGCGTATTTATCTCATTAATTAAATTAAGGTCTGCATCTGCTTGCGCACCGCCTCATTAGTAATCACAAATCGGGTGTAGCTCTGGTAGGTTCCGTCTATCGTAACCATACCTAAATTGAAGAGTAAACTGAGAATACCATCGGGGGTGTTGGTACTGGTGGCTGGGAAAATATCCAATAGATACCCTAAGGCGAATCCCTTGGTCATTATATCTTCTATGATGCTGGAATCGTGGGCAAACTCCTTGGCGTAGCGGATGAGCTGGCGAACAATCTCATGGTCTGTACTTGAGATTACTTCGTCTGTACTTGGGATTACTTCACATGGTTTCTTTGGAATCTCGTAATTGCTTTGAATGTAATTGTCCACAAAGTTGAGTACCATTGCGGGGTTGTAGATGGTAGCCATTCCGCATTCTGAATTATCAAAACAATAATTGCCATACCATGGCTTCATCACTTCTATCAGCTCGTCCACGCTATGGCGGAATGGCAGCACGCTGGCGTAATAAGCCAGCATTTCACGCACTTCATCCTCGGTGAATCCCACCATCTCGTTGAACTCCGGAGACAGGGAATAGTTGGTACTGATGTTGAAAACATTGGCTAAATTGTACATGGTTACAGGGGTTACTCCTGTAATGAAAACTCTTGCTATAGAACTTGCTGCGGCACCCTTGATATTATTGAAAAAATGGCGCAAGTGTTCTTCGCCAAGAGTCTGTTCTTGGTGTTGTCCTTCATATTCCTTGTGGGCAAGAATCTGATTGGTAAAATGGTCGTATTCGTCGATGAAGAGATAAATCTTCAAGCCTGCTTCAGCACATTTGTCGCATAGAAATCCCAATT